>LSQX01021219.1_pt2 | contig 22833 bp, 24 predicted proteins | sample 654561 | NCBI WGS metagenome assembly LSQX01 (sample SAMN04489861, study PRJNA283612) | anaerobic digester metagenome | isolation source: 4 biogas reactors fed with cattle manure at either 37C or 55C with and... | place: Denmark: Kongens Lyngby | collected 2014
TATGACGCAATGAAGGAAAAGATGGAAGCGCTTACAAATGCATTCTATCCAATCTCAACTAGAATTTACCAAGAAGCACAGGCACAGGCTGCTGGTGGAGAAGCAGGAGAAGCTGGCACCGGTAACCAGGATGGCCCAAGTGGCGATGCTGTAGATGCAGATTTTGAGGTAGTAGAGGATTAATAACTATGGCAGATAAAAGAGATTTCTATGAGGTACTCGGGATACAGAAGGGTGCGTCAGATGACGAGATAAAGAAGGCCTTCCGTAAGCTTGCCATGAAATACCATCCTGACCGTAATCCGGATGATAAGGAAGCGGAGGAGAGGTTCAAGGAGATTAACGAGGCATATGAAATTCTCTCAGACCCCGAGAAGAAGAGCAGATATGACAGATTCGGTCATGCCGGCGTAGATCCAAGCGCTGGCTTTGGCGGAGGCTCTGGCGGAGGGTTTGGCGGCTTCGGCGGTGGTTTTGAAGATATCTTCGACATGTTCGGTGGCTTTGGAGGCTTTGGCGGTGGTCGCCGAGGTGCTAGCAGGAATGGTCCACAGAAGGGTCAAGATATCCAGAAGACTATGACTATTGATTTTCTTGAAGCATTATTCGGCTGCAAGAAGGAAATCGAGATTACAAAGAAGGTAAAGTGTAAGACTTGTAATGGTGAAGGAACCGCGCCAGGGACTTCGAAGAAGACATGTGAGACTTGTGGCGGAAGCGGACAGGTATCTCAGGTTAGCAATACTCCTTTTGGCAGATTCCAGAATGTTACAACTTGCCCACATTGCCATGGAACAGGCTATACTATCGAGACTCCTTGTCCTGATTGTAAGGGTGCCGGAACTATTAGAAAAACCGTAAAGCTTAAGGTAGAAGTACCGGCTGGTGTTGATAATGACAGCTATATCACTCTGCGTGGACAGGGTGAGCCGGGCATTAATGGCGGTCCAAATGGAGATCTTCACCTCGTATTTAATGTACGACCTCATAAGGTTTATAAGAGAAAGGGCGATAATCTTTATATGGATTTCCCAATTACATTTGATGAGGCGGTTCTAGGTGCGAAGATTAAGGTGCCAGGTGCAAATGGTGATTTCTATAGCTATAGCATCAGCGCTGGTACACAGACAGGCTCAGAGTTTAGACTAAAGGGTAAGGGCGTTGAGAGTCCAAGGACAGGTCGCAAGGGAGATTTATATGTAAGGGTTGTAGTTGAGGTTCCAACCAAGCTGAACTCGAAGCAGAAGAAAGCCATTAAGACTATGGCAGAGTCACTTGGAAAGGACGCATATCCTAAGAGAAGCAATTACGATAAGATAAAGCTTTAAGGATAGATGTAAATCTATTATTAAATAACCTACTTGATTAAAAGGCAAAACCCTCAGTTACCGAGAACGGTAATTGAGGGCTTTGTTCGTAGTTTGGTATTTTGGGCTTCATTCGATTTAGAATTCGATATCAAGCTGCACCGGGCAATGGTCACTTCCTAGAACATCGCCAAGTATTTTAGCGTCAATCATTTTGTCGGATAGTCTGTCAGAGATGATAAAGTAGTCAATTCTCCAACCAACATTTTTATCTCTTGCCTTAAATCTATATGACCACCAAGAATATACTTCTTCTGCATCAGGATAAAGATGTCTGAAAGAATCCGTAAAACCTGCATCAAGTAATTCAGTCATTTTGCCTCTTTCCTCGTCTGAGAATCCGGCATTACCCTTGTTTGATTTAGGGTTCTTCAAGTCGATTTCATTATGTGCAACATTGAGGTCGCCACAATAGATTATCGGCTTAACCTTATCGAGTTCTGAAAGGTAGCCTCTCATAGCATCTTCGAATTCGCAACGATAATCAATCCTTGCAAGTCCATCTTTTGCATTAGGCACATAGCAACATACAAGATAAAAATCTGCATACTCAAGTGTAATTACGCGGCCTTCATCGTCGTGGTCACCATTGATTCCATAAGCAACAGATAGTGGTTCGCCGACAGTAACTTTTCTTGCAAAAATTGCTGTACCAGAGTAGCCTTTACGCTCAGCATAGTTATAGTATTCGTAGTAGTCATCAGGATGAAAGTCTGCCTGGCCTTCTTGCATCTTTGTTTCCTGAAGACAAATAAAGTCTGCGTCGATTTCCTCGAAGAATTCCGGAAAGTTTTTCCCAAGAACTGCTCTAAATCCATTAACATTCCAACTGATAAATTTCAATATTAATCCTCCTAAAAACTGTATGTTTAAAATTAGACTTTCTAGCTAATCTCAAAAGGTACAGCTATCATATCTTTGTATTTTCCAATTCCCTGGACTATGGCATATCCAGTTCCTTCTTTCGTGTTGTGAACATAGGCTGTCTTGTAGCTGAAATTATTCCACAATCTGCGCCAGCCTTTCTTGACCTTTACGCCAGGCTCTTTGGCAAAACCGATGTACTTCACTGCATTATCTTTTACGGACACATTCAAATCCGAGATTGAAGTTCGATCCTCAGAATCTGTTCCTCCAACACTAGCCCAGCCATTTGCTTTGTCGAAGTACCAGAAGTTGTGGTCGACATTTCCTTCTATACCCGGCACTGTCCATGAGTCTGAACATTGCCAGAACTGATAGTTACATGTGAATTGGGCAGATGTATTATATTGTGCGCCCCAGATATTGGTATAATCATCTAGCCACTCGCCGTCAAGGTAGTTTTGCAAGAAATCATAGTTAGCATAGACCATGGATTCGTATCCAGCTTTCTCGACAACATTTGTGAAGGTTGCAGCGATTTGATTAAGATCCCATACGCTGATATCTCCATTGCTAATAGCATTGCTGAGCCTGCCGCCGTCAGCTTTCTCGTAGTCCATTACAAGTGGAAGCTGGACATCGTAATCCTTCGCAAGGTCGATAAGCGCTTCAGCTTCTTCTTGTGCCTCTTTTGCTGTTATTGCCTGTGAGAAATAGTAAAGGCCAACCATTACTCCGGCATCTTCAGCTTTCTTCACATTATCATAGAAATATTCGTCGACATTGAGTGAACCTTTGTCAGTACTTCTATACCCAGCTCTTATGAATGCAAAATCGACTCCGGAATTCTTGACCGCCTTCCAATCTATGTCACCTTGTGCATACGAGACATCAATACCTTCGATTATGAGGTAGTTATCAAACTTCTCTGCGTGTGTGTAGTCGCCAGTTTCAATTCTATCGTGAAAACGAAAAGCATTCGTAATTATTAGATAAGAACCTGCAACAACAAACACAATAACCAGAATGAATTTAAGAGGACTTTTCTTGAAAGTTCTTTTAATCCATTTTCCAAAAGTCAAAAGCTTTGACTTTATCGCTTTCGTTATTTTGTTCGAAGTTTTATTCGAGCGTTTGTGACGCGAAGAACGAGAAGAGCGCGATGAACGCGTTGAACGATTGCCGTCACTCTTTTTCTCACTAGTTTTCACTCTTGTTTTCTCTCTAGTATTCGCCACGGTGCATGTATCCCATCAATTCATTTTCCATTGCAAGTCTATGGTGCTTCGTATAGATGCCAGGATATCCGCCAGTGTGAATGAAGATAACCTTTGAACCCGGCTTTATCTCTCCTGACTTTACACGCCCAAGAATTGCATCAAAAGTTTTACCTGTGTAGCAAGGGTCAATTATTATAGCTTCCTTGCGAGCAATGTAATACAATGCTTCGCGAACCTCTTCGACGCAGTTATTATATGCTCCGTAAATATAGTCTGTTGTTATATCGAAATTTTCTTTTGTTAGATTAAGGTCTAGATTATAGAAGCTTTTAATTTTGCCATAATAGTCTTCGAGAGCGTCCAGAAGGTTCGCCTTTTCATCGCCATCTCCGTCATACGGAAGCACATTTACTCCGGTAAGACCGAGTGGGGAGTTCTCTAATTCGAACGAAAGCTTCATTCCAAGGTATGTCCCCATACTTCCAACTGTTACATATACTTGTGCATCTTCAAGACCCATTTCTTTAGCCTGAACTGTCAATTCTGAGGCGCAGTCATAGTAGCCTAGAATGCCGAGCTCGTTGGAACCTCCCATTGGAACATAATAAACCTTCTCGCCTTCAGATGCATATTTGTCAATTACTGCTTGTCTACCAGTCTCCATGTTTGAAACGAAATAAACAGGGCAGCCAAGTATTCCATCAAGGAGAAGGTTAGCTGACATCTCGCCTGGGTATTCATCTTCTGTAATAATGGCACACTTCATTCCAAACTTAGTTGCCACTGCTGCAGTTAGTCTGCCATGATTGGTTTGAGCACCACCTTCAGTGATTAGCATTGTAGCACCCTGGTCCATTGCATCTTTTAGAAAATACTCGAGCTTTCGAAGCTTGTTTCCGCCAGTCGCAAGAGGGGTCAAATCATCTCTTTTAATGTAAAGTTCAATTCCCAAATCCTTTGAAATGTTCTCAAGCTTTTCAAGAGGAGTAGGAAGGTGTAGAAAATTTATTTTATCGTGTCCTAAGCTCATATATATACCTCCATTTGTGCAATATTGTTTTTTTTAGATACAAAACATCACTTACTCGAATTATAGCATACAATTTTATCTTATATGATTGAATTATAAAATTGCTTGATATATAATTGTCATACAGAAAGACATTATGTTTTTTGCGTTGAAAGGAGAATTATTAAACATGGTTAATGAAAAGTATTATGGACTAGGTACATCACCTTCAATCATCAGAGACCTTTTTGCTTATGGTCTAGAGCAGGCAAAGGTTGTTGGTAAGGAGAACGTTTTCGATTACTCACTAGGTAATCCTTCAGTTCCAGCTCCAGCTAAGGTTGAGGAGACAATTAAGAAGCTTCTTGATGAGGAAGTATCAACACAGCTTCACGGATACTCAATGGCTCCTGGATTTGAGTCAACAAGAGAGTCAATCGCTGCAAATCTTAGAGAGAGATTCAAGACAAATGCACAGGCTAGTGAGCTATTCATGACAGCAGGTTGCGCTCCAGCACTTATTTCAGTTGCTAAGGCTCTTACAACAAGCACTGATGATGAGTTCCTATGCGTTGCACCATTCTTCCCAGAATACACAGTATTCTTTGCATGCGATGGCGCTAAGGTAAACTATGTACCAGCTGATACAGAGACATTCCAGATTAATCTTGCAGAGCTTGAGGCTAGACTAAACAAGAACACAGTTGCTCTAGTTCTTAACTCACCTAATAACCCATCAGGTGTTGTTTATACAAGAGAGACACTTGTAAAGATTGCTGACCTTCTTAATGCTAAGGCTAAGGAGTTTGGTCACCCAATCTACATCATCGCTGATGAGCCATATAGAGAGCTTGCTTATGGTGGAGTTGAAGTTACATTTATTCCTGAGGTTTATGATAACACTATCGTATGCTACTCATGGTCAAAGTCACTTTCACTTCCTGGTGAGAGAATTGGATATGTATATGTTCCAGCAACAGTTGAAGATGGCAAGAAGATCTATGCTGCTGTTGCAGGTGCTGCAAGAGAAATCGGACAGGTTTGCCCTCCAACACTTATTCAGAGAGTTGTTGAGGAGTGCGTAGGCTGTGATCCAGACCTAGCTGCATATGACGAGAACAGAACTCTTCTATATGATACACTTACATCATATGGATATGAGGCTGCTAAGCCAGATGGCGCTTTCTACCTATGGGTTAAGGCACCAAACGGAGATGCAATGGCATACTCAGAGAAGGCTAAGCTAGAGCATAACCTTCTAGTAGTTCCTGGAGATGGATTTGCTTGCCCAGGATTCTTCAGACTATCATATTGCGTATCAAACGATATGATTAAGAAGTCACTTCCTGCATTCAAGGCAATGATCGAGAGCTACAAGTAGTCTGATTTTACGACAGGTTAATAACGATTAACGAAAACCCGCGTCTAGTGACGCGGGTTTTTGTCCTATAAGCCCGATTTTGCGCAATAAAAAAGCGAAGGGAGACACTCCTTCGCTATGCGTATTTAACTTATACGCGGGTGGGGACGGGTGAGATTAGTTTGCCTTTAAAGCGTTTAACTTCTTCTCAAGACGAGAAATTGTTCTTGCTACTGTGTTCTTGTGGTAAGTTCCCTTAGCACAAGCCTGCATTAGCTCCTTCTTTGCAAGAGTGAAAGCCTTCTCAGCCTCAGCTACATTACCTGACTCAAGAGCAGCGAAAAAATTCTTTTCAGCAGTCTTAACGTGACCCTTGATTCTGATGTTACGAGCTGTCTTCTTGTCTAGAACCTTAATTCTCTTCTTAGCGGATTTAATATTTGCCATTTCTTTACCCCACTTTCATTTCTTAAATGTATTAATTCGCTTGTGTATTATATGCCATAACCTTGGCAAAAGCAAGCCTTTCCAAGAATTAAAGCCTAGTTAAACCGTAGTTTAGGCATTTTTGAACAATATATGTGTAACAAACACGAAATATTTACCGCACAACCCCTGCTGCTCTATTTACCAGAACGCTTTTTTCTAATATAATGATATGAAAACATAATTAAATCTCAGATAGGAGCTATGAATGAGTTATCTAAATAATATAAGGAATTTTAGCATTATTGCCCACATCGACCATGGCAAATCGACACTTGCCGATAGGCTGATTGAGAGAACTGGTCTTGTAATGCATCGTGATATGAAGGAACAGTATCTTGATAACATGGATATTGAGAGGGAGAGAGGAATTACCATCAAGCTGCAGACAACTAGGTTAAAGTACACTGCGCAAAATGGTGAGGACTACATCTTGAACCTAATCGATACACCGGGCCATGTCGACTTCAACTATGAAGTTTCGAGATCATTGGCGGCCTGTGATGGAGCCGTTCTTGTTGTAGATGCAACTCAGGGTGTTGAGGCTCAAACTCTTGGCAATGTATATCTTGCACTCGATGAGGACCTTGAGATACTGCCGGTTCTAAATAAAATGGATTTAGACAGCGCAAGACCTGATGAGGCAAGAGACGAGATTGAGGAGATTATAGGATTAGATGCATCAGAGGCGCCTGAGATTTCTGCAAAAACCGGATACGGCATCGACGAGATGCTAGAGAAGCTCGTTGAGGTTATTCCAGCACCAACTGGCGACCCGGATGAGAAGCTTAAGGCTCTTATTTTTGACTCATACTACGATAGCTACAAGGGTGTGGTTATTTATACAAGAATTTTTGATGGTACAGTCAAGGAAGGCGATACTATCAAGATGATGAATACGGGCAAGAGCTATGAGGTTACAGAAGTAGGATATTGTATTCCGGGAATGCTTCCTGCCAAAGAACTTAAGGCTGGCGAAGTAGGATACATTTGTGCAAGTATCAAGCAGGTTGCTGATGCTAGAGTTGGAGATACGATTACTTCAGCGGCACATCCGACAGAGCATGCATTAAAGGGATACAAGAAAGCGCAATCAATGGTTTATTGCGGAATTTTCCCAGCAGATGGAGAGAAATATGAGAATGTAAAGGATGCACTTGAGAAGCTTCAAGTAAATGATGCAGCCTTCAACTTTGAGCCTGAGAATTCAGCTGCACTTGGCTATGGTTTCAGATGTGGATTCCTTGGACTTTTGCATATGGATGTAATTACCGAGAGACTTTCAAGAGAGTTTGACCTCGATGTAATTACTACGCTGCCAAGTGTAATCTATAAGGTTAACTTAAAAGATGGAACACAGGAGATGATTCAGAATCCGAGCAATCTTCCTGACCCAATTATGATAGCGAATATTGAAGAGCCTATCGTTAAGGCAGATATAATGACGCCTAACGAGTATGTTGGAAGCATAATGTCGCTTTGCCAGAATAGGCGAGGCAAGATGATACACATGGAATACCTGACAAAGACAAGGGTTCAGTTGCACTATGAGCTGCCTTTGAACGAGGTTATCTATGACTTCTTTGATGCGCTTAAGTCTAGGACTAGAGGCTATGCATCTTTGGATTATGAATTCCTAAGATACCAGCCTGCAAAGCTTGTGAAGCTAGATATTCTTTTGAACCATGAGCTCATTGATGCGCTCAGCTCAATTGTGCCGGAGGAGTCGGCTCAGCAAAAGGGTAGAGGTATGTGTGAGAAGCTCAAGGGTATTATTCCAATGCACCAATTTGAGGTACCTATTCAGGCAGCAATCGGGCAGAAAATTATCTCAAGACAGACCGTAAAGGCATATCGCAAGGATGTACTTTCAAAGTGCTACGGCGGAGATGTGTCTCGTAAGAAAAAGCTTCTTGAGAAACAAAAGGCTGGTAAGAAGCGTATGCGCCAGTTCGGTAAAGTTACTGTGCCGCAAGAAGCCTTTACAGAGGTTCTCAAGCTTGATGATGAGAAGTAGTAATAGAGGCATTTATATACATATTCCATTTTGCGTGAGAAAATGCAATTATTGTGCGTTTCTTTCTTCGAGTGCAAGCGATGAAGCTATTGAAGCATATGTGGAAACCCTTATTTCTGAGATAGCGATAAGAGCTATTGACGGATTAGATGGCAGCTCTTGTGATACCATATATTTTGGTGGGGGAACGCCATCGCTTCTAACTGAGGAACAGCTTGGACGAATTCTTACGGTAATAACGGATCGTTTTGGTATTCAACCTAATGCTGAGATTACACTTGAAGCAAACCCAGGAACTCTTGGAGAGACCGATGAAGAGGTGTTGGAGAGATTTTGCGCATATAAGAGACTGGGAATCAATCGCCTTTCTATGGGCGTCCAAAGTATGAACGATGATAGGCTTGGTTTTCTTGGAAGAATACATTCTGTGCAGGATGTGAAAAGAGATTTTGCATTAGCAAGGCAGGCGGGATTTGCCAATATTAGCTTGGATATTATTTCGGCTATTCCGGGGGAAAGTCTCGATGATGTACTGCTAGACATTAAGGAAATTTGTGAGCTTGGACCAGAACATATTTCTTTTTATACGCTTCAAATTGAAGAGGGTACACCGTTCTACAAATGGTGGGAAGAAGGAAAGCTACATGAGATCCCTGACGAACTCGACAGGCAGATGTATCATGAGGGGTGTAAGGTCATCGAGTCGTATGGGTACAAGCAATATGAGATTTCGAATTTTGCAAAGAGGGGTTATGAATCCCTGCACAATAGTAAGTATTGGGATATGTCAGAATATATAGGTTTGGGACTTGGAGCGAGCGGATTTATTCGTGGCGAGAGATATTGCAATCTAACAAATATAGACGAGTACAAAGAGGCTACTGAAGAAGGCAAATTACCTGTTTTAGAAGTAGTAAAAAATACTGATTGGGATAATGTGTCTGAAGCGGTGTTCACAGGGCTGCGGAGAGAAGCAGGCATTAAGTATGGACAGATAAGGCAGATTTGCGAGGAGATGAAGCGTAGTCGTGACGAAGCATCTGATGAGTCGCTTGATGAAGCATGCGATGAAGGACTTAACGAAGCGTGCGACGAAGCGCTTAACGATAAAGAATGGTTCTGGGAGATTTTTGCCGAATCATATGATGAATTTGCAAGCTTTGCAAAAGGTGGTTTTGTTGAGATGGAGAATGATGGAATCAGGCTAACGCGAAAAGGCATAGACATAAGCAATAAAATTTTGGAACTGTTCGTTTAACAAAGATGCGAGGCCCGCGTGATAAAGCGACCGGCCTTGTTCGGGTAATAAATATAGGATTAACGACAAGTGAGAGTTTTGCAGAGGAAAGGAAGGCGATATGCATCAATATATTATGGCGCTGGACCAAGGAACTACAAGTTCTAGAACTATAATCTATGATAAGAGCAGCAAGGTTATTAGCGTTGCGCAGCAAGAGTTTGAGCAGATTTTCCCGCATGAAGGATGGGTTGAACACGACCCGATGCAGATTTGGTCGACTCAGATGGCAACAGCCCAGAAGGCTCTGCTTCAAGCCAATTTGACATACAGGGATATTGCAACAATTGGAATTACGAACCAGCGCGAGACGACAGTCGTGTGGGATAAGCATACGGGCAAGCCAATATATAATGCGATTGTATGGCAGTGCAGAAGAACTGCAAGCTATGCGGACGATTTGAAGGCACAGGAGACTATGATTAGAGAGAAAACCGGACTCCTCGCTGACCCTTATTTTAGTGGAACCAAACTTGCGTGGATTTTGGATAATGTTGAGGGCGCCCGTGAGAAAGCAGAGGCAGGAGACCTTCTCTTTGGCACAATTGAGTGCTGGCTCATATGGAAAATGACCGGCGGCAAAGAGCATGTCTCCGATTATTCGAACGCATGTAGGACTATGCTTTTTAACATTAATACGCTTGAGTGGGATGATGAATTGCTAGCGTTGCTGAACATTCCAAAGTGTATGCTTCCTAGACCAGTTGAATGTTCTGAGTATTACGGCGAGACGATTCCGGAGCTTTTCGGACAACCGATTTCGATTACTGGGGCAGCTGGCGACCAGCAAGCGGCTCTTTTTGGCGAATGTTGCTTTAACGACGGTGAAGTCAAGAGTACATATGGAACAGGAAATTTCCTTTTGTTAAATACTGGGGATAAGCCGGTATTTTCACAGAATGGTCTTCTGACGACTATTGCGTGGGGCCTTAATGGGAAAGTCAGCTATGCTCTTGAAGGCTCGGTTTTCGTATGTGGTGCGGCTATTCAGTGGCTTAGAGATGAGCTTGGCTTTATGAAGAAGTCTTCGCTTTCTGAGAAAATGGCAAAGTCTGTTGATTGTACTGAAGGGGTCTATGTAGTTCCGGCATTTACCGGACTTGGTGCGCCATATTGGGACCCAAATGCAAGAGGCGCCATTTATGGAATCACAAGGGGCACTAACAAGAATCATATTGCTAGAGCAACACTAGAGGCCTTAGCTTACCAGAATCAGGACTTGCTTCATGCTATGGAGGCAGATATAGGTCGCAAAATCGAAGTTCTAAAGGTTGATGGCGGTGCGGCTTTAAACGATTTGCTTATGCAAATGCAAGCGGATATTTCAAATGTGTGTATCAGTAGAGCGTCTTCCATTGAATCCACCTCACTCGGTGCGGCATACCTTGCAGGATTGAAGGTTGGATATTACGAGTCCCTCGAAGATATTATTGAGAATAAAGAGATTGATTGTGTTTTCTCATCGCAGATTGACGAGGACACAAGAGTGGCAAAGCTTGAGGGTTGGCATAAGGCGGTAAATGCCACTATCGCTTACAGTCACTAGGTTTAGGGGCTAAATCCATTTTGAATATGTAATGGATGATATAAAGTAAATTAGACGCATATGATAGAATTTTCAAAAATTTCGAATTTTCTAAAAAAAGTGCTAGACAAATAAAGCGATTTATTGTATCATATCGATTGTGTCACTACACAATCTTGATGCGCCGCATTGGTCAAGAGGTTAAGACGCAGCCCTCTCACGGCTGAATCAGCGGTTCGATTCCGCTATGCGGTACCAAAATAAAAACCGATTTGTCATTAGGCAAATCGGTTTTTTCGTTACCTATTTTTCATAAGAGGCTCAAGCATTAAGCAATGAATTAATGAATTGAAATTAGGAGGGCAGGTTGTAATGGAAAGATTATCAAACGATGGGAAATACCTTGAGGTATTTGAGAACGAGGATGGTGTAAAAGCCTTCTTCTCGACTAAAGCGGGGGCAGATACTGGATGGCCATACAACAACAGGGAAGTTATAAATGAGAATGGTCTTGGCGATGCAATTCATGTAGGACATTTCCAGACGCATAGCGATAACATTATGATTATAGATGCTAAGATGAAGGCTGGAGGAGAAGATATTCGTTTTCGTGAGAGTGACGGAGCTATTACTGATCAGAGCGGAGTTCTGCTAACCTCGATGCATGCTGACTGTATTCCATTGTTTTTCTTTGATCCAGTTAGACGCGCGATAGGCATGGTTCATTCTGGCTGGAAGGGCACTGTAAAGGAAATCGGTAGGAAAACTTCCCTGCTAATGCAAGAGACATATGGCTGCAAGCCAGAGGATATTCTTGTGCACATCGGGCCTGGAATCAGTCTTTGTTGCTTTGAGATAGATGAAGATGTATTTAATATGTTCAAGAACCCAAAGTTCGATAAAAAAGGCGAGAAATATTATGTTGACCTAAAGGCATACAACAGAAGAATGCTTGAGGAAACAGGAATTCTCCCAGAGCACATCACAGTAAGTGAGCATTGTACTTGCTGCGAACCAGAGCTTTTTGCTTCATACCGCTATGATGGAAGCAAACTTCGAATGGGCGGAGGAATATGCTTGGTACTGTAGCAAAACTCATTGTGATATTATGAATACATCAAATTTGCTTGGATGACAGGAGGGGAAAGATGGAATTAGTAAAAGAATTACCTGAAGTGTTTGAAGAATTTGCTGAACAAAGGAAGAATGCTTTCCTAACAGTTAAAGACTTAAAGGATAAGGATGTGCCAATCGTTGGTGTATTCTGCACTTACTTTCCACAAGAACTAGCTATGGCAATTGGCGCGGCAACAGTAAGTCTATGCTCGACATCTGATGAGACAATAGCAGATGCTGAGAAAGAGCTACCCGCAAACCTATGTCCTCTAATTAAATCAAGTTATGGTTTTGCTATAACAGACAAGTGCCCGTTCTTCTACTTCTCAGACCTCGTAGTTGGTGAGACAACTTGCGATGGAAAGAAGAAAATGTATGAATACATGGCAGACTTCAAGGATGTTTACACTATGGACTTGCCTAATAGTCAGAGCCCTGAAGGGTTGAAGCTATGGAAGAGCGAGATTCTTCGCTTTAAAGAAGCTCTTGAGGAAAAATTCGGCGTTACAATCACAGATGAACAAGTTCGTGAAGCAGTGAGAGTTAACAATACAGCTAGAAAATCAATTAAAGGACTGTACGAAGTGATGAGAAATGATCCTGCTCCAATTACTGGACTCGATCTGTTCCATGTTTTATTCGGAAGTACATTTAAGTTCGATCGTTCGCTTATTGCACCAGAGGTTGATGCACTAACTGCTCGAATCAACAAGGAATATTCTGAAGGCAAGATGCTTGAGAAAAAGCCAAGAATCCTTGTAACGGGATGCCCAATGGGTGGAGCTACCGAGAAAGTAATTAAAGCGATTGAAGATAATGGCGCGGTAGTTGTAACTTATGAAAGCTGTAGCGGCGCAAAGTCATTTGATAAGCTGATTGATGAAGAGAATCCAGATGTATACCAGGCAATTGCGGAGAGATATCTCAGCATTGGATGTTCAGTAATGACACCAAATCCTAATCGTCTTGAACTTCTTGGACGATTGATTGATGAATTTAAAGTTGACGGCGTTGTTGAGATGGTTCTTCAAGCTTGTCATACATATAATGTTGAATCTTTGGGGATTCAACGTTTCGTTAATAATGAGAAGAATATTCCATACATTAGTGTAGAGACAGACTTCTCTCAATCTGATGTTGGACAGCTTACAACAAGACTTGCTGCATTTATCGAAATGCTGTAGAGTGTATTGGAAAACAAGTTTAAGAAACGCAATGAACTATGATTGTTCATTGCGTTTCTTCTTTTTATATTCGCGTTGCGACTATGCTTCTATTCCATTTACCTTATCTAGCTCATCAGGATCTGGCAACGATTTCATTGCATCAAGCGTGCGAGTCAGAAGATCACCTAGTTCCCAACCAAGCATGTCAGCTCCACGCTGAATAATCTCACGGTCACAACCTGCTGCAAAATGCTTGTCTTTGAATTTTTTCTTTACAGACTTTGGCTCCATGTCTTGGCAACTATGAGATGGTCTTAGAATAATTGCAGCTCCAATTAATCCTGTAAGCTCATCACATGCAAAAAGGACTTTCTCCATTTCATGAACTGGCTCAACATCAACACATATTCCATAGCCGTGACTGCAAATTGCGTGCACCATTTCTTCTGGCGCATTTATTTCGGCAAGTAGCTCAGGAGCTTTCTTACAATGCTCATCTGGCCAGCCTTCGAAATCCACATCGTGAAGTAGACCAACAATTCCCCAGAAATCTTCCTCGTCTGCGTAGCCAAGTTCTTTCGCATAATATCTCATAACACCTTCAACTGTAATAGCGTGATGCTGATGAAAAGCTTCTTTGTTGTATTTAGTAAGTAGGCCCCAGGCCTCATCTCTTGTAACCATAGCAATTCTCCTTTGTATTAGATTTTGGTTAATAGAATTATAATTGAATACAGAACTCAATGTAAACAATAATTTTGCAGACCAATTAGGAGAGAAATCTAAAACACGAATCTTAAAACACAAAACTCCACTTGACTTTACCCACTGCAACTTTTATAGTTACAGTTACAGAAGAACTGTAATAAAAATAGTAACAGAAAGAGGATATTAATGAAAAGGAAACTATTGCTACTAATGGCGGCAGCAATTCTTGCCGTAGGAGTTATTGGACTTACAGCTTGCGGAAGCGAGAATACTGAGTCTGAATCGAAGGCGTTTGGGGAATTTCAAACGGTGGATTTGAATGGAAATGAAGTAACCAATGAAGTTTTTGCAAATAGCAAACTTACTATGGTGAATGTGTGGGCTACTTATTGTGGATATTGTATCGATGAGATGCCTGCTTTGGGAGAAATATCAAGAGAACATGATAAAACTGAGTTCCAGATTCTTGGGCTTGTAAGTGATGTAGCAACGCCTGGCGAAGCTAGTGCTATGGAGATAGTACAGACCACCGGTGCTGATTATACACACATGCTTACGAACGAACAGCTAAGAAAAGGAATTCTGCAAGATGTACAAGGCGTACCGACAACATTCTTTGTCGATAACAAGGGTAATCGAATCGGCGCAACATATGCAGGCAAAAAGAGCAAAGACGAGTGGAAGAAGATTATCGAGGAGATGATGGAGAATTTAGATGACGAGAAATAAATTGTTTTTCATACGACTTGCTGTATTGTTAATAGCGATAAGCTTCATAGCGATTGGCTTCTTACGGGGAGAGGCAACAGTTGTGCTGGAGAAAGCAAGGAATATATGTCTGGAGTGTATTGGAATTGGTTAAGCGAATTAAGGATAGAATAAGGCTATGGGTGCAAATTTTGTTTGCCGCATTGACGAACGGATATGCCATAGGCTTTATTAAAGGAAAAATATTTACAGGACCAAGTAAGGCTATGTGTCTTCCAGGCTTGAATTGCTATTCTTGTCCAGGCTCGCTTGGCTCGTGCCCGATTGGCTCCTTGCAGGCGGTACTAGGAAGTAAGAATTACAAATTTTCGTTCTATATAATAGGATTTATTATGCTGATTGGCTGGCTGCTTGGGCGTTTTGTCTGCGGCTGGCTATGCCCATTCGGATTGGTTCAGGACCTGCTTTATAAGATTCCTGTTCCTTTTAAACGCAAGAATCTACCGAGACACAAGTGGCTAATCTGGGTGAAATACATAGTATTAGCCTTATTTGTCGTTGCGCTTCCGCTACTTGCCACAGATTTTCTCGGTCAGGGAAGCCCGTGGTTTTGTAAATATATCTGTCCAAGCGGAACTCTATTCGCCGGCATTCCTTTGGTAGTAGCAAATGAATCCTTGCAAGGTGCGATAGGTCTTCTTTTCTCGTGGAAGGTCTTAGTTCTAGCAGCAGTTGTAATCATCTCAATCGTGATATACAGACCTTTTTGCAAATATCTCTGCCCGTTGGGCGCTCTATATGGGTTGTTCAACAAAATCTCAATATATAGACTAGATGTGGACAAGGTAAAATGTACTCGTTGCACGAAATGTCAACAGGTTTGCAAAATGGATGTTCCAGTTTACGATAAACCAAATTCTATGGAATGCATACGATGCGGAGATTGCATAAAGGCTTGTCCGGAGAACGCGATATACAGCAGTTTGAGCAATATGAATCAAGGAGAGAAAGAAAATGACTAGTGAATTTATTATTGGTGTTCATTCCCTTGTATACTTAAATCACATGAAGATAACTATTTCGAGTGAGGAGCTTGCGCAGAATGTGTGCACTAACCCTGCCAGAATTAGGAAAGTTATGGCAAAGCTTAAGAGCCAAGGACTGATTGAAACCAAGGAGGGGATTGGCGGAGGCTATGTTATAGGAAAGCCGGCAGAGGCAGTATCACTTTACGACATAAAGATTGCTTTGGATGAGGTTGCAGTTAGAGCTTCGTGGAAATCTGGAGATCCGAATATGGAGTGCCTGGTAGCATCTGGGATGGCTGGAATTATGGATGGAATCTATGATGAGATAAATGTAGTTTGTGATGACTACTTAAAAGGAATAACAATTGATGATCTAGACAAGAAAATATTTAATTGAATTCCTTTCAATAAATCTGTTTTTCTTGTAGAATGAATAGCATGAAAAAATCTGATAAATATAAAAGGGGGACAAGGAGTGAGTAGAGTAGAGCGTGCGGTTCAATTAAAGTGCAATGGAGCAAATTGTGCGCAGTCTGTTGCGTGTGCTTTTGCTGAGGATTTAAATATAGATGAGAAGGTCATATATAAGATTTCAGAAGGATTTGGCGGCGGATTAGGATGTGCAGAAGGACATTGTGGAGCGCTGTCAGGAGCAGTAATTGTGGCAGGTCTTACCAATAGTGATGGCGATTTTGAAAATCCCGGGAAAACTAAAGCTTCGACAATGAAGATATCAAGGGAGATTACCAAAGACTTTGAAGATAAAGTTGGTGCTATTAAATGCTATGATATCAAGCATGGTAATGAGGGAAAAGAGCTGTGTTCATGCATGGATTGTGTTAGATATGCAACTGAAATAGCAGAAAAAGCATTGGAGCTGAAGTAATGAATAGTCGGTCGGAGTACAAGAAGGGCCTAATTGCCGTTATAAGTGCCATGGTGATATGGGGAGTGCTCCCGGGATATTGGCAAGCATTAAAACCCATTTCGTCATGGGTAATTATTTTGTATAGAATTCTGACAGTATTTATCTACAGCTTAATTGTATGCAGGTTCAAATATAGTTTCAAAAGAATTTTTGAGCCGTTAAAGGATAAATCTGTTAGGCTGAAATATTTTACTGCCGGAATAATTGTAACAGCAAACTGGAGCATATTCATTTATGCAGTGAATTCAAACCAGGTTGTTCAAAGCTCTCTTGGCTACTATATAGAACCAATAATTATATGTATTGTCGGGAACCTTGTGTTCAAAGAGAAATTCAATAAATACAATGTCACCGCAATTCTTATGGCAACAGCTAGCGTTATCTTGATGCTAGTGCATTTCGGAGAACTGCCGGCGTTGGCGCTATTACTTGCCACAACTTTTGCAGTTTATACTGCTATAAAGAAGACGGTTAAACAGCCACCGCTGATTTCTCTACTGTATGAGACACTGATTCTTGTGCCGCCAGCATTGATAACAATCATTTATCTGGAGTGCACAGGACGAGGTGCAATTGCAGTGGGTGAGCCAAGCAAATATTTCCTAATGCTTTTAAGTGGAATTCTTACATTGATTCCGCTTGGGCTATTTGCGTATGCGGCAACGCGATGTTCGATGTTCCACCTGGGACTATGCGAATACCTGAGCCCATCAATTTCGCTTGCAATGGGGTTACTCTTCCTTGGTGAATCGGTAGATATGGTTCAAATTATAGGTTTTATTATTATCTGGGTTGGGCTTGCAGTATTTAGTTATGGCGAGTATAAAGTTTACAAAAATGATATAAAGGAAAGTTCGGATGATGCTGCCGTATAGGGAGTGTCGAAGGATAGAGGTTAAAATGAGAAAGAACAAATCAACGAAATTTATAACTCAAGCGGGAATAATTGCCGCTTTATATGTAGTTCTAACGTATGTCGCAAATTTGATGGGACTTGCTAGTGGCGCGATACAGGTGAGATTATCGGAGGTTCTTACTATTCTTCCAGTTTTTACTTGGGCAGCTGTACCGGGACTTGCAATTGGGTGCTTGATTGCAAACCTTCTGACTGGTTGTGCAATCTGGGATGTCGTTATGGGAAGTATTGCGACTCTCATCGGTGCGGTTGGAACTCGTTATCTTGGTAGAAAGAATAAGTGGCTTGCTCCAATTCCGCCTATTCTCGCAAATGCAATTATTGTACCATTTGTACTTCAGTATGCTTATGGAGTAGAGGATGCATATTGGTTCTTATTTGCAACTGTCGGGCTTGGAGAAGTAATCTCTTGCGGAATTCTAGGAATGATTTTCTTTAATAAGCTAAGCAAAAGAGACATCGACTGGTAGATAAAGTTTCTCAAAGAAAAATGGCGACCACTATGGCCGCCATTTATTTTACAAACATTTATGCGCCTTCGTTAGTGCAGCGCCTTAGATCCTACTTCGCATCCTCATCATCAGAACTAACCTCAACGGTTACATCTTCAACATCTATGACTTTATCTGATCCAACTTGCAAATCATCTGCACTTAAGTCATCTGCATCGATTTTCACTTCACCACTTTCGGTAACTTCATCTGGTGTCTCAACTTCTACCACGATAGGTGTTTTTGCCTTTGCTGCTGGCTCACTATCGTCTGTGAAAACTACTGTTTTGGATTGATGGTCAGCATATGCGCTTGGTCCTGGCTGCTTGAAGCCTCCCGGTCCAATGTACTCATCAGCAGAGAATCCTAGAATGATATAGAAGATTGCTGGTAAGAATATTAGTCCAATTGTAAAACCAGTTCCTTTTCTAAATGCTCTTGCAAGATTAATGGATAGAATGATATTTGCAATAAATCCAATAAAAGGGATCAACTGAAGAATGAATAACCAACCGCTTCCCATCGCAATTTTAAACAGCATGTAAGAGTTATAGAACGGAATAATTGCAGCATATCCAGGTTCTCCCGCTTTCTTGAAAATCTTATATAAAGCAATTACTGTGACAATAGCTACAGCAAAAGTCACAATCATTGTGTAGTTTGAATATGCGCTATCACCTTCCGAACCATACATATTAGAAAACATTCTTAAATAACTAGCTGTAAACATTAATTCTTATCCTCCGCTTCTGTCTCTATTTCTGTCCCTTCTTTATTATCTAACTCATCAGATTTCTCGTCCTCGCCGATGATTGCGTCACCAACCTTCTTTGCACCACCAATAAGTGCAATGCCTCCAATTACTCCTACTGCAAGCATTCTTAATATTGTTCCGCCAAGCCCCGCTCTTTGTGGCGTGCCCATTTCAGGGGCTTTTCCGCTTTTACCTGCCATCTTGCAACCTCCTTGCTGAAATGCTGTATACATTTCTTTTCATATAAATAAAATATCATAAAAAGGGTTGACATTCAATAAAAATGAGGTATTATATTAATAACGATAATCATTATCAATAAGAAATACGATTATCTACGAATGGTATCGGAATCTATTTATTTACTATTCATTCATGCAAATTTGGCACAATATAATTGTGCAATATGGTAGCGGCTTTGCTTCATATTTTAAGCTTGGGCCTTTCTTGAAAAAAAGGAGATAATTATGAGCAAAGTAATTAGGCAGAGTAGGCAAAGGGATGCGATTCTCAATCAGATATCTGATAGAACTGATCATCCAACGGCTGAAATGCTATATTTAGAACTGAAGGGTGATATGCCTAATCTCAGTCTTGCGACTGTATATCGCAACCTATCTCAGCTTGAGTCATGGGGAGATGTACAAAGAGTTAGCAACGAAGGTTCAACTAGGTATGACTTTAATACGACTCCTCATTCGCATTTTATATGCACTAGATGCGGGGCAGTAAGTGATATCGATTGTGATGTTGAGGCGGTTCTTGAGGCAGGGCGTAAAGGCTTCGGTGGAGATGTTGAACGATGCGTTACAACTTTCTACGGAGTTTGCCCGAAGTGTAAGAAGACAAATTAAATTTTTTAGATGCGTTTTTCGCAAAGTAAAAGGAGGAAATAGTTATGGCTAAGTGGGTATGCAGTGTATGTGGATATGTTCATGAGGGAGATCAGGCTCCTGCAGAGTGTCCTGTATGTCATGTAGGTGCAGATAAGTTTAATAAGATGGAAGGCGAGATGACTTGGGCAGCTGAACATGTTCTTGGAGTAGCAAAGGGTGTTGATGAGGATATCATTGAAGGCCTAAGAGCAAACTTCGAGGGTGAGTGCACTGAGGTTGGTATGTATCTTGCTATGGCAAGAGTTGCTCATAGAGAAGGTTATCCAGAAGTTGGTCTTTATTATGAAAAGGCTGCTTGGGAAGAGGCAGAGCATGCTTCAAAGTTCGCTGAGCTTCTTGGCGAAGTAGTTACAGATTCAACAAAGAAGAATCTTGAACTCAGAGTTGATGCTGAGAACGGTGCAACTGCTGGTAAGGTTGAGCTTGCTAAAATGGCTAAGGAGAGAAATCTTGATGCTATCCATGATACAGTTCACGAGATGGCAAGAGATGAAGCAAGACACGGCAAGGCTTTTGCTGGACTTCTTAAGAGATACTTCGGTTAATCTATTAGCATATTATTACAGAGGGGCTGCATTTATGCGGCTCCTTTTGCTATCTTATGATACTGCTTTTATGTTAAAATATAAGACAGTTTAAGAAGAAAAGGATTGTAGATATGCAGAAAATTTTTATTGATTACATACCAATATCTAGTATAGAACTTGATGCAGAACAAAGCAGGCATATTGCTAAGTCTCTTCGTATGAAGATTGGCGATGAGTTAGTTGCGGTTGCACCTGATAGCATGGAATACTGCTGCCAGATTATCGAGATTACAAAGGAAAATGTTAGACTAGAGGTTTGCTATAAGAGACCTAATGCAACAGAACCTACTTGCAAGGTGAGAATATACCAAGGCGTGCCAAAAGGTGACAAGCTTGAGGATATAATTCAGAAGTGTACAGAGGTAGGCGTTACTGGAATTACACCAGTCTTAATGAAAAGAAGTATCAGTAGGCCAGATGCGAAGGGAGCCGCAAAGAAGAACGCAAGATATAGGAAGATTGCGCTTGAAGCTGCACAACAAAGTGGGAGAGGAATTGTTCCGAAAATCGGAGAACAAATTACTTTGAAGCAGGCTATTGCAGCAGATGAATCTAAGCTTAAGATTCTTTTCTATGAAGGTGGCGGTGACAAACTACAAGATATAGTGTCTGCTGACACAGAATCATTGTCATTTTACATTGGGCCTGAAGGTGGCTTCGATGAAACCGAAGTTGAGCTGCTTGTTAATGCAGGAGCAAAGATTGCAACACTTGGCCCTCGCATCCTAAGGACGCAAACCGCCCCAGTGGTGGCGCTTTCTGCGATTATGATGATAACTGACAATATGTAGAAGTATGCAGGTTCGCAAAAAATACAAGATTTACATTGTGAAATTAGAGAATATATATTGACATACGATGGCGGCATAATTACAATATATAGTGGTTGGACCTCCTAGACATAGGGGAACAAAACACAACATATAGTGTTGATTTTACGAATATCAATATCAAGTATTACTACAATATAGAATGAAAAGGAAAGTAAGCATGAAGACAATAATCAAGAGGGATGGAAAAGAAGTAGAATTTGACGAATCGAAGGTTTATAATGCGATTTTTCAAGCTAACAAAGCAGTTGGCGATGAGAAAATGGAGAGCTATGACTTCGAATATCTTACCAAGAAGGTTGTAGACAAGCTAGATGGTGAGACTTGCACAGTTGAACAGGTTCAAGATTTAGTTGAGACTATGCTCATCAGATATGATTATGAGAAGACTGCCAAGGCATATATTCTATATCGTGCTGAGCATGCAAAGATTAGAGACGCAGAATCTGATCTTATGAATATCTATAATGAGCTTACATTTTCCTACTCAAAGGATGTTGACATTAAGAGGGAGAATGCGAACATTGATGGTGATACGTCAATGGGAACAATGCTTAAGTATGGTTCAGAGGGTGCAAAGTATTATGTAGATAATTATGTGCTGCCTAAAGATATCGCAAAGGCACATATCAATGGAGATATCCATATTCATGATAAGGACTTCTATATGCTTACTGAGACTTGCTGCCAGATAGACCTTATTAAGCTATTTAAGGACGGCTTTTGCACTGGACATGGATTCCTAAGAGAGCCACAGTCAATAATGAGTTATGCTTCACTAGCATGTATTGCAATTCAGGCTAATCAGAATGAAATGCATGGAGGACAGAGTGTTCCAAACTTTGACTACTCAATGGCTCCTGGAGTTGCTAGAACATATATTAAGGAGTACTTTGCTGCACTTGTAGATATTCTCGCTGTAAAGATGAATATTTCTTTCGAGCAGGCAAAGACAATCTCTGACAGGATCAAAGAGAGTGTTAAAGTTAACCCAACCCTTTCAAATTCAATTACATATGGAGAAGAACTTGGAAAGTGGTATGACAGCGCTGAGGATACATTTGGAATGACAAGAGAACTTCTTGTGTCTTCTAACAAGCAAGCACTTGAGGCGGCATATGCAAATACAGATAAGCTAACTTATCAGGCAATGGAAGCGCTTATCCATAATCTGAATACTATGAACTCAAGAGCAGGCGCACAGGTGCCATTTAGCTCAGTTAACTACGGAACAGATATAACGCCGGAAGGAAGACTTGTTATCAAGAATCTTCTTCTTGCAACGGAGGCAGGCCTTGGCAATGGAGAGACACCAATTTTTCCAGTACAGATTTTCAAAGTTAAGGAAGGCATCAACTACAACGAGGGCGAACCTAATTACGACTTGTTTAAGCTTGCAATCAGAACAAGTGCGAAGAGACTATTTCCTAACTTTAGTTTCCTAGATGCACCATATAATTTGAAGTACTATAAGCAGGGTGACTATAATACTGAAGTTGCCTACATGGGTTGCCGTACAAGAGTAATGGCGAACTCGTTTGATCCAACTAAGGAAGTAGT
>LSQX01318448.1_pt1 | contig 22833 bp, 16 predicted proteins | sample 654561 | NCBI WGS metagenome assembly LSQX01 (sample SAMN04489861, study PRJNA283612) | anaerobic digester metagenome | isolation source: 4 biogas reactors fed with cattle manure at either 37C or 55C with and... | place: Denmark: Kongens Lyngby | collected 2014
GATCCTAAGTCCGTCGCGTCTGCCAATTCCGCCACGCCCGCATGTATATTTTTGGGGTGTTTCCCAAAGCAACAAAGATTATTATACTGGTATTTTGGTGCTTTGTCAATAGTTTTTTTTGGAAATTTGAAGCGTATAAATTGCACCTCAGTTGACAAAGTAAATGCAACCTTCTAGAATTAAAGTAGTTGCATTAAATCTGACAATATAGTGGGTTGCATTTTTTATTACAAACAGCAACCTGTTAACAACTATTTCCCTGTGAAGGAACAATTTCTGAATATTTTTGTGCGGTAGAACAACAAGACTGGTATAAATTAATTCATGGTCCAATGTATTTTGAAGGTCTAGCCGCGCGGCAATGAGCGCCGGGGTTTGGGGCAGAGCCCCAATGGTACCTGAATTAACTTGGTAATTAATCTATCCATATCGTAAATTTTCAAGTGGTTCTCATCAATTAGAAGAACGGATCATTTTAACCGGGCAGTTGGCTCAAATCCAACAAGGTTAATAAGCTGCGTTTAGTGTGGCAAAAACTCTGGTTTTTTTGTCAATAATCTATATGGCAACATTGCCATATGTGTCTTGCGAAAAAGGAAACGGAGGAGATTGCCATGTCAAAAAATAAACATTTAACTGACGCGGAGCGTCTGCAGATCGAACAATCGCTAAAAGACGGGGTATCCATTAAGCAGATCGCCTTGAAACTTAGCAAAAGTACTTCAACTGTTTCTCGGGAGATTCGTTCCCGAGCCACAACTAGCAATAAGTATGCACCATACCGAATCCATAACAGGTGCATAAAACGCAATGATTGCAAAAAGCGCTATCTTTGTAGCGAAAAGACCAATTGTACAAAACGTTGCTCCACATGCAGTCTTTGCAACGATTTATGTGAGAATTACCAAGAGCAGTTTTGTTATAAGCTTTACCAACCACCATATGTATGCAACGGCTGTATAGACGAATACCAATGCGTACTGCGAAAAAAGTATTACCTTCACCGTAAGGCTCATGAAGCCTATCGCGAAATGCTTGTGGAGACGCGTGTCGGTGCTAACATTACAGAAGATGGACTACAAGCACTTGATGAAATCGTCAGTCCTCTGATAATGCGTGGACAGTCGATCCATCATATTGTCACGAATAACCCCGATCAATTTGATATTAGTGAAAAATCTATTTATCGTTATGTTGCAGGTGGATTACTCAAAGCCAAGAACATTGATATGCCACGTGTTTGCCGCACAAAACCACGAAAATCCAAACCTGTGGAGCATAAAGTTGACAGAGGTTGCCGTATTGGACGTACATATACTGAATTTTTAGCGTTCATAGAAGCATCAGGCAGTCCAGTAATAGAAATGGATTCGGTCGTCGGACGTGTTGGCGGGAAGGTTTTACTCACTATGATGTTTAAGTCTTGTGATTTGATGTTGGCTTTTATCAGGAACCGAAATACATCTCAGTCGGTAATTGATGTCTTCAATTTAATATATGAGTCACTGGGCGCAGACCTATTTAAAACATTATTTCCTGTTATATTAACCGACAACGGCTCGGAATTTTCAAACCCTAAAGCGTTGGAGTATGACTCAAAGGGTAACCGTAGAACAAGCCTGTACTACTGCGACCCATGTGCATCATTCCAAAAGCCTAATGTAGAGCTGAATCACGAGTTCATAAGGAAAATACTGCCCAAAGGTAGAGCTTTCGATGACCTCGCACAAAGTGATATCTCGCTTATGATGTCACATATAAACTCATATTCCAGAGAGAAACTGAACGATAAGTCACCTTTTGACATGTTCAGGTTTCTCTATGGATATGATGTCCTCGAAAAGCTTGAAATTCGCAAAATACCAGCGAACGAAATACTGCTTAAACCCTTATTACTAAAAAAATAGTTTAACATTTTTACTGCGCAAGACACAACAAACTAAACAGTTATTTAAGAGGGCGCATTTACTCTGACCGAAAAATCAGATATTTGTTACCCTTAGCGAAAGCCTGCCCTTTTTTATCATTAATTATACAAATTGTTGACATAATGCTAAAATTTATGCCTTCCCATTATTTTTTATTCAATATTAGGAATAACTAAATGCAACTCTGTTTCATTTACTCTGTCTAAGGTTGCATTTATCTTGACCGCCCACCCGTATAAATTGCAATATTAAATGTCCGCATTTTTTAAAGCTTCTATTCTATATCTATCTTTTTCATGTTAGTGTAAAATTAATTTGACAATTTTCTCATTATGAAATAGAATAAAGTATCACCTTATGAAATAGAATAAAGTATAGTCAAAATCATGCTTAGAGAGGGGTCTTTTTAGTGGATTATGAGATTGTTATACGTTTATTTTTAGCACTTTTATTGAGCGGATTGATAGGGATGGAGCGCGAGAAAAAAAGTCGTCCGGCCGGGCTTAGGACTCATGTGTTGGTTTGTGTAAGTTCAACATTAGTTATGCTTACATCAATTTATATATATAAAAGTATAGGAGGGACGGAACCTACAAGATTAGGTGCACAGGTAATTAGTGGTATAGGTTTTTTGGGAGCAGGAACTATTATACGACAGGGTGCCAGTATAAAAGGTCTTACAACTGCGGCTAGTCTTTGGGCGGTTGCCTGTGTGGGTCTTTCAATAGGGGCAGGGTTTTATGAAGGAGCCATTATTGTATCGATAATCATTTATGCATCTTTGTTTTTGCTTAGAAAATTTGAAAAAGGAATTGCTAAGAAGTTTTCTCAGTTCATTATATCAGTCGAGATGGATAGGATACCGGGAAAAATTGAAGAGATAGTATCATTAATTAATAGATATGGTGTAGAAGTAAAGAAAATTGATTTTATTAGCCGGGACGAAGAGTATTTACATATTAACATAACTCTTGTATCTTCTGCTAAGGAACCTTGTTTGTCAATAGTAGACGAGATTTTGCAGCTCGAAGGAATAAATAACGTTGAATAAAGAATAATATGATTATTTATGCAACATTGTTTTTGTTGAATAAATAATGTATAATAAACAGGGTTCTTAACTTCAAGAGGAGTCTTGACTATCTCTGAAGGTTAGAAATCATTATCTGAGGGCTAAATACTACTTATCCCGCTAATTATCGAAGTGGGTTGCAGTAGTGTCATTGGATAAATAAATTACAATTAATAAACAGAAGGGATTGAGGTAATAATGGATACTTCAGTATTAAATGTAGAACAAAGGAATGAGACGGGGAGTAGAAGTTCAACAAGGCTTAGGAACACGGGTTTTATTCCCGGTGTAGTATACGGAAAAGAATTGGACACTAAAGCCATAAAGGTTAACAGGTCTAATTTTATAAAATTCTTAGGCTCCGGTTCCAAAAACAGGGTATTGAAATTAATAGTTCAGGGTGATGGGGAATATAATGCTGTAATAAAGGATATAAACTATGATGATTTGAAGAACGAGTATGTACATTTGGATTTTCAACAAATTTCATTGACCGAAGAACGGACAAGTGTAGTTCCGATTAGATTGCATAAGGGTGCTAAAGCTGAAAGCACAACTGAGATAGTTATACAACAGCTTGAAGAAATCGAGGTTATGTGTTTACCACAAAAAACACCTGAATATGTGGAAGTTGATATATCTGTTTGTGAAATTGGGGATAAAATAGTAGTTGGAGACTTACAATTGCCTGATGATGTGAAGTTAGTCACTGAACCCGAGGTTACCATAGCAATGATTGTTGCTGCTAAACGCGAAGAAGAGGTAGAAGATGCTGAAGAAACAGAGACAACAGAGGCGACAGAAGAAGTGGAACAACCTGCTGTTGAAACAGAAGAAGAGTAGGGTTATTGTACCATGAATAAACTTTTAAAGTTAGCCAGCAAGATTGTATTTCCCGTTTTGCTGGTTTTTGTTTTATTTAAACTTAATACTTACCTCGGATTATTAAGTATTTTAGGGATTATTTTTTATATGCTTTACAAAATCAGGACTGATATATTTAGCACAATAGGAAAACTATATTACGCAAAAGGTAATGAAAAAAAAGCTTTTGCATGGCTGAAAAGAGCATACAATAAAGGCAACTCTAACATTAGAAATGTGGTAAATTATGGATACCTTTTATTGAGATCAGGCAATATTGAGGATTCCGAAAAGATTTTTAATGGATTGAATGAGAAAGCAATGAGTAAGGATGAAAAAAATATTGTTGAATCCAATATAGCTTTGGTTTTATGGAAAAAAGGTGATTTGGATACAGCAGTTAGTATGTTGACTAATGTAATTAAGGATTATAAAAACACTATTATTTATGGTAGTTTAGGTTACTTACTTGTATTAAAAGGTGATTTAGATTGTGCATTGGAGTTTAATAAAGAGGCTTATGAATATAATAATTCAAACACAATAATACTTGATAACATTGGACAAACATACTATCTAAGGGGAGAGTATGAAAAAGCTGAAGAAATATATGGGAAATTAATGTCTATGGATCCTGCTTTTCCTGAAGCATATTACAATTATGGATTGCTAAAAATAAAAAAAGGCGAAATTAATGAAGGCATAGAGATGATGGAAAAGTCATTAGAATATAAGTTTTCATTTTTGAGTACTGTAACAAGGGAACAGATTGAGAAAGAACTTGCAAAGCATAAAAATTAGCACCACTTATTCCTTGCACCTTCAGACAATCCGAAGTGAGGATGTTAGTGGCAGTAGTCATCAGGCAAACAGGTTTCTTAGCTTCAGAATAAGAATTTAGAAGGTGGGTGAATTGTGATGGAGAACAAAACAATGAAAGAATTATTCGAAGAAAGAGAGTTTCAACAATTAAAAGAAGAGTTTAAAAATATGCAAGTAGCGGATATTGCTGAATTTTTAGATGACCTTCAACCTCAAGGTGCATTAATTGCTTTTAGGTTATTATCCAAAGAAACAGCGGCTGATGTTTTTTCATTCCTTTCTAATGACCGTCAGACAGAGCTTGCAGTAATGGTTAGTGAAAAAGAACTCAATGATTTGATAAACGAATTATATTTTGATGATAAAATAGATTTACTTGAAGAATTACCTGCAAATATGGTGAAGCGAATACTTCAAAAAGCCAGTGACAGCGAAAGAAAGCTTATTAATCAATTCCTGAATTATCCTGAAAATTCTGCGGGAAGTTTGATGACTATAGAATTCGTTGACTTAAAAAAGGAAATGGAAGTTGGGGAAGCTTTAGAGCGTGTCAGGAGGATTGCTCCCGATAAGGAGACTATATATACATGCTATGTTACAGATGGGTTTAAGCATCTTGAAGGAATAGTATCATTAAAAGACCTTGTATTGTCATCGGTAGAAAAGAAATTGGAAGACATAATGCAAAAGGATTTTGTATTTGTGAACACTCAAGATGACCAAGAAGATATAGCGGATGTGTTTAAAAAATATGACCTTCTCTCTGTGCCTGTGGTAGATAATGAGAAAAGACTTGTGGGCATAATAACGATTGACGATATTGTAGATGTTATAGAACAGGAAAATACGGAGGATTTTCATAGGATGGCTGCTCTTCAACCATCAGATGAGGAATACCTTAATACAGGCGTTTTGACTCTTACAAAAAGACGTATAACCTGGTTACTTATACTTATGATATCTGCCACATTTACAGGGTATATAATCAGAAGGTTTGAAGCAACCCTTGAATCAGTTGTGGCTTTAGCGGTGTTTATTCCAATGCTGATGGACACAGGCGGTAATGCAGGCTCACAAGCTTCTACCCTAATCATAAGAAGTATGGCTTTAGGCGAGGTTACTTATAAAGACATTCTAAAAGTTATGTGGAAGGAAATGAGAGTAAGTTTGCTCGTTGGAACAGGTTTATCAATCGTAAATTTTCTTAGAATTTTTTATATAGAAAGATATGAACTTTTAATTGCTTTAATAGTTAGTATGACTTTAATTGTTACAGTAATGCTTGCTAAAATTCTAGGTGGGGCTTTGCCTATAGTGGCAAAAATGCTGAAACTTGACCCCGCAATTATGGCAAGCCCCCTTATAACGACAATAGTTGATACAATATCACTTTTTGTATACTTTACATTTGCAACTTGGTTATTGGCTGTTTAACCTTAGTATTAAAAAAAAATTAATTGGGAATGATATTTTATATCATAACATTAAAAAGAATGGAGAATATCATGACCAATTACATTAATTATATATATTTTTTAGTAATTCTTTTTGGAGTTTTAGCAGTTATAAAGTATATACATAGCAGGGGTATGAGTACAGAAGCATCGCATGATGCAATGCTTACACCGGAAGAACTGCTTAATCATGCTATTGAACTGGGTCAAGGGCATTCTTCTATATCTGGGAGGAAGGCAACTTATTGGCTTATGCCAAGAATAAATGATAACTTTAAGGTAATCACGTCCGGTTATAATATTTTAAATGAAAATGTGAAGTCTAAAAAACCAATAGTTCCTGCATCTGAATGGTTACTCGATAATTACTATATCATTGAGCAGCAGGTAAAAGAAATCAGACAAGATTTGACAAAGAAAAACTATGTTCAATTACCGACGCTAAAAGATGGTCCTTTTAAAGGATACCCTAGAATTTATGCAATCGCGATAGAATTAATCGCTCATACGGATGGGATGTTTGATGAAAAGGTTTTAACGGACTTTATACAGTCATATCAATCTCAAAGTGTTTTAACAGGTTCGGAGCTTTGGGCACTTTCCATGATGGTAAAGGTTTCACTAATCGAAAACATAAGGCAGATATGTGATAAAATGTTGGAGTCACAAAAGAGTTTACAAAAGGTATTAGAATTAACTGACGAGTTATTAATACAATTAAATAAAAGTCAGGAAGATGCAGTAGGGTTTTTAAAAGAAAACCTTAAGGACTCCGATATTTTAAATACGACATATTCAGAATATTTATTAAATAAAGTAAAAAAACAGGGTCCTAATGCGGTAAAGATACTCCAGTATTTAGATAAAAAACTAGATGACCAGGGCACAAATGCTGAAAACATAGCTCATTTAGAGCATAGCAAGCAAGCAGCACGTCAGGTATCTATGGGTAATACCATTACCAGTTTAAAGCTTGTGTCCAATATTGATTGGACACATATATTTGAAGTATTAAGCCGTTTGGAAGGAATAATGGAAAAGGATCCTGCGGGCATCTATAAGGAAATGAATTTTGAATCCAGGGATTATTATAGGCATGAAATAGCTCGAATATCAAAAGTTACGGGAACAAGCGAAATACAGATTGCTTCGATGGCAATTGAATGTGCGAGGCGCAAAAAGGATAACCTTTCTTTGGATGAAAGACATTCACATGTTGGTTATTATGTTATAGGTAATGGAAAAGAAGAACTGCTTAAAGAGTTAAGGATTAAGATAAATAGTCATAAAAGATTTTTAGTGGATTCTAATAAAATTAATGGATATATTTATGCAATTACAATCGGAGTAATAACTTTACTGGTTATGGGAGGATTTATCTACCTATCTTTGGGGTCTGCTGAAACTATGGGAGCAGGAATGCTCTTATTAATATCTGTTCTTAGCTTGGTTCCTGCTGTTACAATTGCAACAGGATTCTCTAATTGGTTTTTTAATCGAATTCAAAAAACGCATATACTTCCTAAGATTGAGCTAAAAGATGGTATGCCTGAAGAAGCAGCTACTATGGTTGCCGTCCCTACTTTGCTTCCCGGAGTTCGGCAGGTAAAGGATTTGATTGATAGGCTGGAAGTATACTACCTTGCAAATCGTGAAAAGAACATATTTTTTTCTTTGGTTGGAGATTTTAAAGATTCACCGGAAAAAGAGCTTGATAATGATGGAGAAATTGCAGAAGCAGCTTTACAAGGGGTTAAGGAATTAAACAATAAATATTCGGAAGAAGGCGTAGAAAGGTTCTTTTTTTGTGTAAGAGAAAGAAAATTTAATAGCATTCAGAAGAAATGGATGGGCTGGGAAAGAAAAAGAGGAGCTTTGGTTGAATTTAACAGACTATTACGGGGCTCGAAAGATACCAGTTTTTTTATAATATCTACAGACATAGAAAACATACCATATGTTAAATATGTAATAACTCTTGACGCTGATACAACATTACCGATGGATGCAGCTAAAAAGCTGGTTGGAACAATACTTCATCCTTTGCATAAGCCTATTGTGGATAAAAACAAAAAAATTGTTGTTGACGGATATGGTTTACTCCAACCCGGAATAAATGTTGCAATTGATAGTGCAAATAAGACAATGTTTTCAAGGATTTTTGCAGGACAAGGAGGTCTTGATCCATATACAACAGCTGTATCGGATATCTATCAGGATTTATTCGGAGAAGGCATTTTTACAGGGAAAGGGATATATGATATTGATGTTTTTAATGATACATTAAGTAATGCAATTCCTGATAATTCAGTTTTAAGCCATGATTTATTAGAAGGTTGTTATCTCCGTGTTGGGCTAGTTACAGACATTAATCTTGTAGACAGCTACCCGGGAAAATATAATTCTTATATCGCAAGACTGCACAGATGGGTAAGGGGTGATTGGCAATTACTCCCCTGGTTATTTCGGAGAATAAAAAATAGGGAAGGCAGGGTTATTTCCAATCCACTTAACGGAGTATCACGTTGGAAGATATTAGATAACATAAGAAGGAGCTTGGTAGAGCCAATGCTCTTAATCCTTATATTATTAGGATTTTCAGTACTTCCCGGAAACCCTATCGTTTGGCTTACAGTAGCCTTTATAACCATGTTTTTCCCTCTTATAACGGGAGCGATAGATTCCCTTATATGTAGAAATTATAGATTCTGTGGTGAAAAATATCACACTAAAATAATACAGGGTTTGAAAGGTGTATTTTATCAAACAGGATTATTATTTATATTCTTACCCTATCAGGGATACATGATGCTTGATGCAATACTTAGAACAATATTTAGAGTTTTTTTCAGTAAGAAAAATATGCTTGAATGGGTTACTGCTGCAGATACCGAAAGACGTTTAAAAAATGATGCTGCAAGCTTTTGGAAAAGAATGTGGATATGTGTTCCAATAGGTGTTTTAGTACCAATACTTTCAAAACTTTATTCTCCTGAGTATATTATTGTGTCAATGATTGTATCCTTATCTTGGATTTTTGCTCCCCATATAGCATATATGATAAGCAAAAACTATCAAGAAAAGAAGTATGTATTAAGTAATGAGGACATAAAAGAGTTGAGAAGGCTTTCAGCGAAAACATGGAGATATTTTGAGGATTTTGTAACCGCAAAAGACAATTATCTTCCACCGGACAATTACCAAGAAGAGCCGCCAAACGGAATAGCCCATAGGACATCGCCAACAAACATTGGGCTGTTTTTAGTATCGGTTTTATCAGCAAGAGATTTTGGATATATAAGCACGGTAGATATGCTCCAAAGGCTTGAAAATACTATTGATACAATAAAAAGGCTACCAAAATGGAGAGGGCATATATTTAATTGGTATGATACAAGGTCTCTCAAGGTATTAAGACCTCAGTATGTGTCAACTGTAGATAGCGGTAATTTTGTGGGGTATCTTATTGTTTTAAATGAAGGTGTTAAGGAATACTTAAAAAGACCTTTTACTGATATTAACTTTAAACAGGGGTTAAGGGACACCATTGAATTATTAAAAGAGGAATGTGACAATATTTCAATAGATTGGACTTTCATAGACAACAGAATCGATGAGTGTAATATAGACCTATTGTCACGAAGCGATATGCTGGAAGAATTGGTTGATTATTTCAATAAAGAAATTAAGAATATAGAATACAAAAAGTGCAAGTCCCTAATATATGTTCTTCGCACACTTAAATCATTTATCGATGAGAAGGAATTGATTATTCCATGGTATGAAAAAATGATTACAATAGAAGAAAATATTAAAAAAAGCAAATTAACTGATTCGGAGAAAGATAGGGTTTTTACACTTGTTAACGAATTTGATGCTGATTATTCGCTTTTGCAATTATCAGATAAATATGAAAAGGTTTTATCTGAAATTGCTGTTCTCAAAAAAGAATATATTGGCAAGGGTAATGATGTTAATGTGACCGATGATTTAAATGCATTGGAAGGCATGATGAGAACTTCATTTGATAATATAAGGGCGATAATTAACAGGTTTAATGATTTAATAAATACAACTAAAAATATGGTTGATGAGATGGACTTCAGGCCCCTATTTGATGAAAAAAGGCAGTTTTTCTCAATTGGATATAGTGTTGACGAAGAATCTTTAACAAAATCATATTATGATTTAATGGGTTCTGAGGCAAGGCAAATAAGTTATATTGCCATAGCTAAAGGGCAGATTAATCAAAAGCATTGGTTTCATCTCGGGAGAAGCTTGACAACCTCCGGCGGATATAAAGGGCTTGTGTCTTGGTCAGGAACCATGTTTGAATATCTTATGCCTTTGCTTACAATGAAAAATTATCCGGGTACACTCTGGGATGAAACTTATTGGTTTATTTTAAGAAGTCAAAAAAAATACGGGGAGAAGAGAAAAGTTCCTTGGGGTACATCAGAATCGGGTTTTTATGCTTTTGATATGAATCTAAATTATCAATATAAAGCCTTTGGCGTTCCTGACCTTGGGCTTAAGAGAGGGCTTATAGATGATATGGTAGTTGCTCCGTATTCAGCAGTTATGGCTCTCATGGTAGATGCACAAGAGGCTATAAAAAATATAAGAAGGTTATATAGCGAAGGACTGGATGGATTTTACGGGTTATATGAGGCAATTGATTATACGCCGGAGAGACTTACGAGTGATAATAAAAGCGGGATAGTTAAAAGTTATATGATACATCACCAAGGCATGGGCTTTTTGGCACTTAATAATTGCCTGAATAATAATATTATTCAGGAACGTTTTCACAAAGACCCCCATATAAAAGCAGCAGAACTTCTATTACATGAAAAGGTGCCAAGTAAGGTGATAATAACAAAAGAAAATAAAGAGAGGGTTACACCTCTTAAATCACCTGAACGTGAATATCAGGAAGTTATACGTTCGTACGGAATGCCGGATCATATATTACCCCGTGCGCATATATTATCAAACGGTAATTATTCTGTAATGCTTACGGATAGTGGTTCTGGTTACAGTAAGCGCGGTGAAATAATGTTATCAAGATGGCGTTCTGATATATACAATAATAATTATGGGATGTTTTTTTATATACAAAATATTAACTCAAATAATGTATGGACAGCAACCTTTGCACCTTATCATGAGAAATGTGACAATTATAAAGTTATTTTTTCCCCCCATAAGGTTGAATATTTTAGGAAGGATGGAAATCTGGATACACATACAGAAGTTGTGGTATCAGCAGAGGACAATGCTGAAATAAGACGAATATCGTTAACCAACCATAGTGAGCACTCAAGAACTGTAGAGATTACAAGTTATTCTGAAGTTACAATGACAATGCACCAAGCAGATATTGCACACCCTGCTTTTAGTAATTTATTCGTAAGGACAGAGTTTATACCTGAATATGATTGTCTCGTTGGCAATAGAAGACCTAGAATTGAAGGGGAAACTGAAATGTGGGTATTTCATAACGTATTGATTGAAGGGGCAGAGAATGTAGGGGCAATTCAATATGAAACAGATAGATCAAAGTTTATAGGAAGGGGTCGGAGTCTAAGAATGCCGATAGCTATGGATGTAGACAGACCCCTTAGTAATACCGTAGGTTCCGTTTTGGATCCTATTATGAGTTTAAGGTGTAGGGTAGTTGTCAACCCCGGTAATACGGTTAATCTATCCTTTACCTCCGGGGTCGCAGATAATAGGGAAGAAGTGATTAAGCTTGCAGAAAAGTACCATGATGTATCCGCAATATTCAGGGCATTTGAACTATCTTGGACAAGGAGCAATGTTGAGGGAAAACATCTTGGACTGGAACCATATCAAGAAAGATGTTTTCAACGTATGATACCTCAAATACTATTTTTAAACCCTATGAGAAGATATAGAGCGCGTGCTATTAAAGAAAATAAAAAGGGGCAATCCTCTCTATGGACTTATGGAGTATCCGGAGACTTCCCTATCGTGTTAGTGTTCATCTCAAAAGTAGAGCAAATTGACTTAATAAAGGATATAATAAAAGCGCATGAATACTGGCGGATCAAAGGTTTGATTACCGACTTAATTATAGTAAATGAAGATACAGGTAGTTATTCACGACCGGTACAGGAATTATTGCGTGAGGTTATTTCAGTAAGTCATGCAAGAGATGTGCAAAACAAGGCCGGTGGGGTTTTTGTAATTGATAGAAATGCTATTGCCGATAAAGATATAACGTTATTATTAGCTGCTGCAAGGATTGTTTTAGAAGGAAACAAGGGTGCCCTTGGGGCACAGATAAGAGTTGATAGAGTGGACATGAATTTACCATTGTATTTATGCCCGACAAAAGAGAGCTCAACATATAAAATGCATAAATCAGATGTAGGTGAGCTTAAATACTTTAATGGTTATGGTGGCTTTTCAGATGACGGAAAGGAATATGTAATAGAATTAAAGGATAATATTAATACACCTGCACCATGGATTAATGTTATAGCGAATCACAGATTTGGCTTTAGTATCAGTGAAATAGGCGGTGGATATACATGGTCCGAAAACAGTAGAGAAAATAAGATTACTCCATGGTCAAATGACCCGGTAATTGACCCCTTAGGAGAAGTTTTCTATATACGGGATGAAAGAACCGGGGAGGTATGGACACCAACGCCATCTCCAATTAGAGGGGCTGAACCGTATGTAGTCAGGCATGGGTTCGGATATTCGAAGTTTGAATATATAAGTAGAGGTATCGAGCAGAAAATGACACTTTTTGTTCCCCGCCAGGAAACAGTTAAGTTATGTATAATGTCGCTTAAAAATGCATCTGAAGAGGATAGGGAAATATCGGTTACTTATTATGCAAACCTAGTTATGGGAGTACATCAAGATGTAACTTCTCAATATATTATTACCGAAACCTTTGAGGACACGGGCATTCTCCTTGTAGGAAACGGATTTAACAGTGACTATGAAGGTAGAATTTCTTTTATGGATGTGTCTGAGCAAAAAAGAACTTATACAGGTGACAATAGGGAGTTTATTGGAAAAAGAGGCAGCATATCACAACCTGAGGCACTAAAAAGGGAAAAATTATCATGCAATGTTGGTGCAGGTTATATGCCATGTGGGGCGATACAAACAAAAGTAAGTATAAAACAGGGGGAAGAAAAAAAGATAGTTTTTATGCTGGGGCAAAGTAAGGACTTGGATTCTATAAAAACAATGTGCTTCAAATATAGAGATATTAATCAGGTAGAAGAAGCTCTTCGCAATGTAATAGAATTTTGGGAAGAGGCATTAAGCGTTGTCAATGTTTCAACACCTGACCCTTCTATGGATTATATGTTAAACGGCTGGTTGTTGTATCAGACTGTATCCTGTAGAATATTTGCGAGAAGCGCTTTTTATCAATCCGGAGGAGCATATGGTTTCAGGGATCAACTTCAAGATGTAATGGGAGTATTGTATATACTTCCTGAATTGACATCCAATCAAATATTAAAGCATGCTTCCCATCAATTTATTGAAGGAGACGTACAACATTGGTGGCATCCTGCTGCAGATAAAGGTTTGACTGCGGATAAGGGAATACGTACAAAATTTTCTGATGACTTGGTATGGTTGCCTTATGTTACAGCGGATTATATAGAAAACACAGCAAATTACGATATACTAAATATAGAAGTACCATATATCGAGGCGGAATTGTTGGGAGAAGATGAGGATGAGAAATATACTGTGCCAATTGTATCTTCTCAAAAAGGAAGTGTTTATGAGCATTGTGTAAAAGCGCTTGAACGTGCATTAAAGTTTGGTGAGCATGGTCTTCCACTTATGGGTTCAGGAGATTGGAACGACGGAATGAATAAGGTCGGAAACAAGGGTAAGGGTGAGAGTGTATGGTTGGGTTGGTTTATATACACTACACTGATGAAGTTTATACCTTTATGTCATCATAAGGGTGATTCGGAGAGGGCCGAGAACTATAATAAATTAGCTCGTAATATTATTGATGCAATAGAGGAAAATGCATGGGATGGAAGTTGGTATAGAAGGGCTTATTTTGACGATGGAACGCCGATGGGTTCAGCACAAAACACTGAATGTAAAATAGATTCATTATCACAAACCTGGGCGGTAATATCCGGAGCGGCACGAATTGATAGGATTAACGAAGCCATGGGAGCACTTGAACATTATTTAATCAGGAAAGAAGAAGGTCTTATCATGCTTCTGACGCCACCATTTGATAAGGGAGAATTAGAACCGGGATATATAAAAGACTATGTCCCCGGGGTAAGGGAAAATGGTGGTCAATATACTCATGCTGCAATATGGGTAGTGCTAGCTTTTGCCAAAAAGGGTGAAGGCAATAAAGCCTGGGAACTTTTTAATATGATAAACCCCATAAATCACTCAAGAACTTCCATAGAAGCATCTCATTATAAAGTAGAACCATATGTAATGGCTGCAGATGTATATGCGGTACATCCAAACATAGGTCGAGGGGGATGGTCGTGGTATACGGGTGCCTCAGGTTGGATGTACAGGGTAGGGATAGAACATATTTTAGGTTTAAGAAGAAGAGGGGATATTATTTATATTGACCCATGTATACCTAAAGAATGGGAAGAATATAACATACGCTATTTATATAAAGAATCAATATATGAAATAACAATAAAAAATCCACATGGAGTGAACAGAGGGGTAAAAGAGATAAGAATTGACGGAAATAAATCGGAAGAAAATATGATAAAACTAAAAGGTGATAAGAAAAAATATATAGTAGAGGTTTTGATGGGTTAATAATCATTAGCGCAGCCATTCGACAAAAAATATATATTTTACGCATATCATATTGTATCAAATAAAAAGATAGGGTATAATATTGTTGATTTTAAATAAAGAATAAGAAAAGTGGAAGGGGAATGTCTAATGATTAGTAGGTCAAAATCTTATGTTTTGGGATTACAACATTTATTTGCAATGTTTGGGGCAACAGTGTTGGTACCGATGTTAACAGGATTGAATCCATCAATAGCCCTTTTGACAGCGGGTGTAGGAACACTTATATTTCACTATGTAACAGGTAAGAAAGTGCCGGTTTTTCTTGGTTCAAGCTTTGCTTTTATTCCGGCGATACAGATTGTAATGAATCAAAACCCTGATAATATACCTTTAGTACAGGGTGGTACCATAGTTGCAGGATTGATATACGTATTACTTGCCGGTTTGGTTGCCTTGTTGGGGGCGGAGAAAGTAAAAAGTTTTCTTCCTCCGATTGTCACCGGACCGGTTATTATAGTTATAGGGTTAACATTAAGCCCTACAGCTGTAGAAATGGCTTCATCTAATTGGTGGGTAGCTTTATTCGTAGTAGCAGTTGTGGTTGGTATCACTATTTTTAATAAAGGCTTCTTTAGGCTTATCCCAATTCTTATAGGGATTGCCGCCGGTTACATTCTTTCGATAATTTTGGATATTACAGGAATAACAGGTCAAAACCCGCTTATTAATATGCAGATAGTTGCTGATGCTGATTGGTTTAATTTTGGAGCTATAATGAGGGGAGAGTTTTTTACAGTGCCTGTATTTAATGCAGCTGCGATATCATTAATAGCACCTATTGCACTAGTTACTTTTATGGAACATGTCGGTGATATCACAACTAATGGTGCTGTTGTAAAAAAAGATTTCTTCAAAGAACCGGGATTACATAGGACACTTATTGGTGATGGTTTGGCAACATCTTTTGCCGGTTTATTGGGAGGACCTGCGAATACAACTTATAGTGAAAACACAGGTGTTTTAGCGGTTACTAAGGTATATGACCCAAAAATTTTAAGGATTGCAGCTGTATATGCTATAATACTTGCTTTCGTAGGGAAACTTGGTGCTATACTACAGACCATACCGCTTCCTGTAATGGGTGGCATAAGTCTTATTCTTTTTGGTATGATTTCAAGTATCGGTATGAGAACAATTGCAGAGGCGGATTTAGATTTTTCAAAAAGCAGAAATCTTATTATTTCATCATTAATTTTTGTTATAGGTATTGGAGTCAATGTCTTTTATGCAGAAACGGGAGGTATTCCGGTTCCAATCACAGACAATTTTGCATTCTCAGGGTTGTTTTTAGCAACAGTTATTGGAGTAATTGCAAATAAGATACTTCCTAAAGATGTATAAAAACAAGATTAACTGTTATAAAACTGTAGGGACGTACATGTACGTCCCTATTTTTTTCCCGGGAAATAATATATGTGGATTTTCTCCAATGTAAATAGTACAAATATATGTATAAAACACCAATGAATAATTAATACTATAGAATGTAAACATAAAAAAACGAGGAGGTAATATACTTGAAGGCGACCGGTATAGTAAGACGCATAGATGATCTCGGAAGAGTAGTTATTCCGAAAGAAATAAGAAGAACAATGAGAATAAGAGAGGGTGACCCGTTAGAAATATTCACAGACAGAGAGGGCGAGGTCATACTTAAAAAATACTCACCTATAGGTGAGTTAGGTGAATTCGCATCTCAATACGCCGAAACACTTGCTAAAACAACCGGACATACCACATGTATAACAGATAAAGACGTTGTTATTGCAGTTTCCGGCGCTCCAAGGAAAGAATTTGTCAATAAGAAAATCAGTGACGATATTGAAAACTTAATGAAAGAAAAAAACACTATAGTAGTAAATGAAAAGAGCGGAAAATCTATCTCTGTAATAGATACAGGTAAATATACAGCAGGTGTAGTATCACCGATTGTTTCTGAGGGTGATACAATAGGTACTGTTATTTTTGTAAAGGATAATCCAAAAACTGAGATGGGTGAAGTTGAGAGTTTACTTGCACAGTCTGCAGCAAGTTTTTTAGGAAAACAAATGGAGCAATAGATTTAAATAAGGGAGGTGAGATGAAGCTTAAGAAAAAAGAAAATATAGTAAAACTAAAGAAATAGGATTACTACTTCAGTATGATAATTGCAAAATGCTTGAAGTAGTAATCCTATTCTTTTCATACCTACTCTTTCATTTATAGAAAATAACTGGTATAATGTTTAAGGTCAGAACATAATAGTTATAGAAATATATTCGAAAGGTGGAGGAGCCTTGAAGCAATCAAAAACACAGACATTTTTGCAAGGAGCACTAACCTTAGTTATTGCAAATTTAATCGTAAAAATAATTGGTGCTCTTTTTAAGATACCCCTTAGGCATTTAATAGGCCCTGATGGAATGGGAATTTATAATACTTCATACGTTATATATACATGGTTGTTTATAATTGCAACTGCAGGCCTTCCTATAGCAGTTTCGAAAATGGTTTCGGAGAGCATTGCAAAGCAAAACAAGGCTGAAGCCAAGCGGATATTTAAGGTTGCATATGGGTTATTAAGTATTATAGGTATTACCGGAACTATGGTATTGTTTTTTGGTGCCGGATTTTTTGCTGATATACTTGGCAATTCCAGAGCATACTACTCAATTATGGCAATGTCGCCCAGCCTATTTTTTGTGGCATTAATGTCGGCGTACAGGGGATATTTTCAAGGAATGCAGAATATGGTACCTACAGCAATATCCGAGATTGTTGAGGCTTTGGGGAAACTGATAATAGGCTTTCTTTTGGCATATTTGTGGATTAATAAGGGAGTAGAATATGCAGCATCAGGTGCAATATTAGGGGTTTCATCGGGAACATTTTTAGGTGCCGTAATTCTATCAATAATATATAAAGGAAAACAAAGAAAAGGAAAAGCACTTCTTCCGGATGGGGATACCACAGGATTAAATTCAAGAAAAGAAAGTAGGAAAACCAGACAAATCATCACTGAGCTTATAAAAATAGCTATACCAATAACAATCGGTGCTTCCGTTTTTACTTTAACAAATGTAATAGATGTAGCGATGATTATGAATCGGTTAAGGGGAATAGGTTTCACAGAACAACAGGCAAGTACGTGGTATGGACATTATTCTACGGACGCGGTAACCTTGTTCAATCTTCCGCCTACAATAATTGTTGCACTAAGTATTAGCATAGTCCCTGCAATAGCGAGCGTATATGCAGTTAAGAATTATACACGTGCTAAAAAGACTACTGAATCGGCACTTAGAATAACTCTATTATTTTCACTTCCATGTGCGGTGGGTTTGTCAATACTTGCAAAACCTATTCTATTACTTATTTTTAATGATGCCGGAGCTGAAACCTTACTAAATATACTTGGAATTGCGGTAGTTCCGGTTTCTTTGGTTCTGGTTTCAAATGCCATTCTTCAAGCAACCGGTTACGTGATGCTTCCTGTGAAAAATATGCTTATTGGAGGAATCATTAAAGTAATATCTAATTATATACTTGTTGGTATACCCAAGGTCAATATTAATGGAGCGCCTATAGGAACGAACCTTTGCTATTTTATAATAATAATACTAAATATGATTGCTGTAAAAAGGATTACGAAGGCTGAGTATAGAATAAAGGAATTTTTAATAAAACCATTATTTGCTGTATTTGCAATGGCTGTATCAGTTCTATTTACCTATAAGAATATTAATAACTTGACAGATGCAAACAGTTTGGCAACTGTAGCAGCGATTGCAGTTGGTGGAATAATTTACATATTAGTGTTACTTGCTATAGGTGGGATTAACAAAGATGACTTGGAAAACATTCCGAAGGGGGAAAAAGTATTAAGGATACTGAATAAACTAGGGTTAATGAGATAGTTTTTTAGTCAGTCAGACGGCTAACCAACTAAAACAAGGAGTGAATGTAAATGCTAAAGAAAAAGTATACTTTTCAAGATTTATTGGATATTATGAGGATTCTTAGAAGTGAAAAAGGATGTCCATGGGATAAAGAGCAGACACATGAAAGTATTAAAAAATACCTTATTGAAGAAACTTATGAAGTTATTGAGGCGATGGAAACAGGTGATAGCATGAAATTTGCGGATGAATTGGGTGATTTATTACTGCAAATTATTTTTCATTCTCAAATAGCATCTGAAAATAAAACTTTTAATATTGATGATGTAATATTTATGATATGTAATAAAATGACAAAAAGACATACCCATGTTTTTGGAAAAGTTATTGTAGATGGTTCTGAAGAAGTGTTAGATAACTGGGATGAAATAAAAAGGGAGGAAAAAGGACTTGAAAGCCATACTCAAGAACTACGAGATGTTTCTTCATATCTTCCGGCATTAATGCATAGTTACAAGGTTCAACAAAAGGCTGCAAAGGTGGGATTTGATTGGGATGATGTTAAAGATGTGATGGAAAAGGTGAGGGAAGAAATAAAAGAGGTTGAAGATGTATATAATACGGAAGAATTGGGAAAAATTGAAGAAGAGATAGGAGATCTTCTTTTTGCAGTTGTGAATTTGGCTCGTTTCTTAAAAGTAGATCCTGAAATGGCGCTTAGAAAAACAGTTGATAAGTTTATAAACAGATTTGAATATATTGAGAAGTCTGCCGATAGTCATAATAAAAGAATGGAAGAAATGTCATTGGAAGAGATGGATTCTCTGTGGAACGAAGCAAAAAGGCATAGTTTGCAAAAAAAAATGAAAAAAAGCATTGAATAAAAAGGGTTTTTAAAAGTTTTAGCGAATAAACTATATGTACAGTTATATAATAAGTGTACAGACAATAATTAACTGGGAGGTATTTAAATGAATAAGGCTGATTTAGTAGCAAGTATTTCTGAAAAAAGTGAATTATCCAAAAAGGATGCAGAAAAGGCGTTAAACGCTTTTGTTGCAAGTGTTGAGGAAGCTCTTGTAAAAGGAGAAAAGGTTCAGTTAGTTGGTTTTGGTTCTTTTGAAATCAGAGATAGGGCGGCAAGAAAAGGTATTAACCCTCAGACAAGGAAAGAAATAACCATTCCGGCTACGAAAGTACCTGTTTTTAAAGTTGGAAAAGCCCTGAAGGATGCTGTAAAATAAATGGGATTCTTGAGCATAGGTGGGGTTTCGACCCTGCCTGAGTCTTAGAGATTGATATTCGAGGACTTAGCACTGCTGGTCATTGGATATAACCAAGTAGAAATCAGGTTTTTTTAAAGCCTGATTTTTTGTGTGTTAAAGAAATAGATTATGCAAAAAACTTGTAGGTAAGTGTAGGGGTGGACGACCCTGTGCACCCCTACTGTACCACAGACGGACAGACACAGGATACTTACGAAAGCATGAAAGATTGCCTATTAGTGTGAATTTTGTGCTTATAATAATGAAGGGGGAAGAAAAAATGAGAATTGATAAATTCTTAAAGAATTCAAGACTAATCAAAAGAAGAAGTATTGCAAATGAAGCATGTAGTCAAGGTAGGGTAAGTGTAAACGGAAAACCTGCAAAACCGGGTACAACTATTGTAGTAGGGGATATAATCGAAATACGTTTTGGTGAGAAGCTGACAAAGGTACGCGTTTTAAATATATCTAACCATGTTTCTAAAGCCGATGCTTCAGAATTATACGAATTTTTATAAAATGATTGATGTTCTTTAAAACTCATTATACTGAAAATTATCCTTCATTTAAAATAATATTAATTAGCTTGTCATATTATATTATAAATGAACATATATATCAGTAGGGTAGTAATAAATAGCTGATAGGAGTGTTTATTATAATGGTTGAAGATAAAAGGAATATAAAAGCACAAAAGTCTGCTCATAACTTAATTCTTGAAAACAGAGAAAAACTAAGTTTATCCGGTGTTCTTGATGTAGAAAGCTTTGATGAAGAAAGTATTATATTGCATACAGATATGGGCATACTTATAATTAAAGGTGATGAACTACATATTAATAAGCTCAATATTGATAGTTCAGAAATTATAATCGAAGGCAGCATAAACAGCTGCAATTATGCGGATGCTTCGGGTTATGGTGCAAAAGGCATAGGGTTATTTGGAAAGTTGTTTAAGTAATTGGGCAAACAGGATTCTGCGGCTTAGATGGAGACTTAACTCTACCTAAGCTTAGTGCAAGTTCCGACTTAATTAACCGCGCTTATTTAACCCCTTGCTAAAGCAGGGCATTAGTAGCGGTAGTCATCGGGTAAATTTCAGATAAATTGGGGTGATACAGCTGGAAGTGTCGGTTGTAAATCAAGCATACATTTTTCTTTGTTCTATTGGGGCAGGATTCGTAGTGGGGTTTGCTTTTGATGTTTTTAGAGTGATAAAAAGCATGCTAAGAATATCACGTTTAATAATTTGGTTAAATGATATTTTATTTTGGGCAGTTACATCGACTATAATATTTGTTCTAATATTTTTGACAAATGACGGAGAATTAAGATGGTACACATTTTTGGGTGTTATTTTAGGAGCAATATTCTATTATCTTTTATTCAGTAGGCTTATAATGAATATATCTTTTGCTGCGATAAAAACCATAAAAAAAATGTTATTATTGATAATAAGGATTATACTATTTCCTATAGTTTATTTGGTTGGAATAATAAAAAAGCCTTTTCTCGTATTCATAAAAATGATTAAGAGGGTATTTAATACTATAACAAAAATTAAACGTTTCGTTAGAATGCATATCAGAGGTTTTAAAAGAAATTTAAAAATTTTATTAAAAAAAACTTAATATTGGAAGGATTTTTCTTTTTTATGTAGAAGTATATATGTGTTACGCTGTAAAAATAATTAATAGAGGGTGTCTTAAGGTGAGAAAAATGACTTTGAAGACTAAGCTTTCAAGAATACTTATAGTTCTTATAATGGTTTATGTAGCATATATATTAATCCAACAACAAATATCCTTGAATTATTATGGGACAAGGCAGGATTATTATAAGGATGAAATAAACAACCAAAAACAAGAACTGGAGGCTCTTGAGAAAAAGCAAATTATGTATGACAGTGACATTTATATTGAGAAATTGGCAAGAGAAAAGCTAGGTTATGTTAAACCCGGTGAAAGAGTTTTTCTTGACAGTTCTGGTAAATGAATATATAATTAACGTAGTATAAGGTGATGTACACCTGCAGATTAAAAGGAGGATTTTTGCAAATATGCTGATCGAAGTAGGTAAGATTGTTGAAGGGAAAGTAACCGGTATTACGAACTTTGGTGCTTTTATTCAACTAAATGAAGGGAAGACAGGTCTGGTCCATATCTCGGAAGTTGCTATTGAGTATGTTAAGGATATCAAAAACCATCTCAAGCAAGGTCAAGTTGTTAAGGTAAAGGTTTTATCAATTGATAACAAGGGTAAAGTAAGCCTTTCAATTAAAAAAGCACTTCAGGATGAAGGACAGGTAGCGCAGAAAAAGGTATCAACAAAGCCAATGGATATAGATTGGTCTGCTGCAAAAAATGATGTTGATTTGAACTTTGAGGATAAGTTATCTAAGTTTAAGCAGGATAGTGATGAAAGAATTCAAACATTAAAAAAGAATTTTGAAACTAAAAGAGGTGGGGGCAGTTATAAGAAATCAGCATATCTGTATTAGTATTTGCCAAAAATTTTAATAAAAAAACTATTGACAAAGGTTCGATAAACGTGTAAAATGTTATTTGCCGTTGTTCTTAGATGTAAATGGCGATGGTGGTTATTTTAATTGCTTACCTAAGCCATTTTTATTTTGCAAAATGGTAAATATAGTTTTATGTGCCGGAGTGGCGGAACAGGCAGA
>LSQX01263700.1_pt1 | contig 22830 bp, 24 predicted proteins | sample 654561 | NCBI WGS metagenome assembly LSQX01 (sample SAMN04489861, study PRJNA283612) | anaerobic digester metagenome | isolation source: 4 biogas reactors fed with cattle manure at either 37C or 55C with and... | place: Denmark: Kongens Lyngby | collected 2014
CATGATCCGCTCGATAAAACCGGGATCCAGTTCTTTCGTACGTTTGGCTTTTCCGATGTACGGAGCTGTACGCGAACCGTCGTATACGATTCGGTAGATCTCTTTCAGTGAATAGAGCTCCCGGCCGTTGTGCATCATACTGATACTACCTCCGTTATTGACATATGCCCATATTGATAGTACCACTCCTTTATTGAACAATACAAGTGAAATCGCTTCTTTTCGGAGGGATGGTGATTTTTGTGCCGTGGATTCGGGGAGAAGATTGTATCGGATGTGGAATTTGTGTTGAAAATGTTCCATGGGCGCAATTGATATGCAAGACAACATTGCAAGAATGGATCGGAAATCAATAACGGAACCAAGCATACCTTTTTCTGGCCATGTCCAGATAATTTTCCGTGCCGGTCCTACTTTCGGCATAGAACCGATGCCAGTTTTCCGGTACCGGCAAGTCGTTGTACATCCGGGTCCTTTTTGCTTCCAGCAAATGTCTGCCGGTGCCCATATAGTCCGCAGCGCAAAGGACTCGGTTTTTTGCCCGCGCAGACAGTTCGTCCAGCCACGCCAATCCGGACTCGCACCGCAGCAAATGATGGTCCAGAATCATGAGTTCCACGTGCTCGGACAATTTCATGGCATTTTGCCGGGCAATCGCAGATTTTTCTTCCGCAATCTCTTCTCGATAAAGAGGCGGCCCGCTGGCCAGAACGATATCCGGTGCGCACGCCAGGATCGTATCGATGGTTTTTTCGTCCAACAACTGAATATCCGATGCATGGAGAAACACCTGTTCACCGTCGGTGATCCGGGTCATCATGATCCGGTTCCGAGGACTGCAGTCTTCACCGTGTGGGACCGGACCGAAAAAAGACAGATTTTCATCCTGAAAAGATCGGGCATCGCCAATCTCTTTATTTAAACCAAGTACTATCGCTTCAACCCTGCGGCGCAGAAAACTTTCCGGAGCTTCCGGAACATCTGCCCACACGTTGCACTCCGGTAATATATTTCGGATCTGGGCCACATCCAATTGATAGGGATTTGCATCATACAGAGGAATATGATCTCCGTGAAAATGGCTGAATACGATATCAGTAGCCGTTCCGAACTCATCCAGGATTTTTTTTCTGAGGATCTCCCCCACGCCGATTTGGACCGGATGAGGCTTACGGCCGTTTCGAATCAATCCCAGTGAAATCCCCGGATCAATGAATATTTTACGGTTTCCGACCTTCACCACACAGCTGAGACCCCTGACGCCCAGGGATTCTGTGCCGATGATCCGGATCTCCATGCAAACCATCCCCCTACAACTTTTGAGCAGCCTGACTCTTCCCCGCAAGGATCACGATTCCTTCTCCGACACGCTTCAGATGAAGCAAGTCCAGACAGTTTATTTTAAGAAGATTTCTCACGTCTCTTTCTGCATCTGTAAAAATTTTTCCCCCAAACGAAAACACAATCAGCAAATGCCCTTCGGATTTCAGTACCCGGACGGCCTCTGCCAGATACACCGGTGCATTTGACGTAACGACTAGATCGTAAGTCTCTTTTTCTCTGGCCAGCGCCACTGCATTGCCCTGTTCAAAGCAGATTCGCGGCACCTCGCTCTCTTTGACTTTGCTTTTCGCCGCTTCGATCATACCGGGACTTTGATCCACACCTGTGACAAAAGCTTTCGGGAAATGCCTCGCCGCTTCAAACGCCGCAAGGCCGGTCCCTGTACACAAATCCAGAATATGAAGGGGCTGACTGTCCAGAAGGTTCAGGCCTTCTGAAAAGAGAAGCAAATCAGCCTCTCTTCCGTCGCGGATCTTAGCGTCGTAGGTCCTGCTTATTTTTTCGGGAAAAACTTGCATCACCTTGAGAAACAGTCTGGATTTCATCACATTGGGATGATGCAGTACCCACCGTATCAGCGGACCCATGGTATAGTTCTTCCACTTAAACAGACTCCCCATCGAAAAGTCCTTTCCTATTTTTTCAACGCGCGGAAAACCGTTCTGTTTGCAACAGCCCGCTCAAATGCTTTTATATTTTTAATACTTCATTGGTATCAATTCGGTATATTCAGAGGCCGCAGCACCGCTTAAAAATAAACGAATGATCTGTTGTCCGAGAGGATCCAATAACGGTGTGTCAAATTTTTCGACTTCTCTCGTGAAAAATTCCGTGAGCATCTTTGCCCCTTCGTCATAGCCTTCGTATCCCACCTCTGCCTGGGTTTCCGGCTGCAAAAAGGCTTTTCGAATGTAGTGACCGTCTACCTTCAGCGATTCCAGCGCATATCCGAACAAAGGGCAACGCGCCGGCACTAAATGTTCCGGTTTAAATTTTGCACTTCCTCTGCGGGCAATATATTCTCTTGCGATCCACTGGGGCATAAAACCGACCTGATAAGCACCGATATGCTGATTGGGAATCAGAACATATCGGGTATTGGCAGAACGAACTACCTGTTCCAGTAATAAGTTTGCCTGCTCCACCATTTTCCCGGTGGCAAAGGGCCAGTAGGCACCGACACCTTCGCTGCTCATGCCGACAGAATCCGTAATACTCGGATTGTTATGCCCTCGCGGCGCCACTAATCGCCACAGCCAGGCAATGGCAGGCGGCAACACGTGAAACATACCCAGAATGCCGTAAGATGGGTTCTCCGCGGTACACGGGGGTGTCCTGACACCAAAACTCCGGACATCGACCTCTACCGGTTCGCTGATCACATTGGGCACCAGACGACGCGGCAGGATCACTCTGGGGTTTGGGCAAGGAGTCCCGTCGGAATCCGGCGTATGTTCCCAAACAAGGCAGGTTGCATGAGGAACCGCCTTGATGTTCAAAAAAATCAAAGGCTCCGCAGGCTGTGTGAATATTTTTTCGTAACGCGGCGTCACCCCATACCCGGTGATGTGATCCAACCTTAAAAACCAGCCATCTTCCGCATCCTTAACCACCAGTTTCCGGCTGTCATTTTGCATATCGGGATGGCAAAGCGCCATATCGTCGGTAACCGGCCGCAATTCACAGGTTTCTTTCAAGTCGATATAAGTTTTTTCACCCGTCACGATATTCTGGCCTAAAAGGATCCGCCCGTCCATTTCTTTATGTATATTCTCGATCATCTCGCTTTTTCCGCCGCCGGACGCGCCTTCGTGCATGATGACGATTTCGTTGTCGTAAGGAGTGATCACCTTAACGGTCGAAGCATGGACTGTCACCCATCCTTCGTTTTCACCGATGTTCAGCAATACGCCGTAGATCCCCTTTTTTGCGCTGGGACCCGGATACAAATTATAGGAAAACAATTCGTGCATCTCTTCCAATCTGTTGTGGATCACGATCTGCTTCCCCTGAAAATGCGTGTGACGGAAGGGAGGTGCCAGGAATACCACTGCCTTAGGACAAAAAACCCCGTTGACTTCCCGAATGTTGACAAATCCCTGCAGATCTCCCAGACCACAGGCAAAGAACGCTGCGTTGACCGGTGCGATCAACAAAGCGTCATATCCGTATTCCTGCCCACCCGCCTTGAAAGGCATCACGATCAGGTCCTGCTTTTTGAGCCACTCGAACGTAGCGTTTCGCAGAGGTTCAAAGTCTTGATTATATACATCATCGTATTTGGGCTTGTCCGTATCATTGTCGTCGGCCACCAACAGACAGTCCGGATCCCGCCGCCGCATGTAGTCATCGGGATAATTGACCACCGCGCCGTTCTTGCAATTCGTTACAGTGGCTTCTTTAACAGTGCCAAAACCTTCCACTTGATATTCAACGTCAAAAATGTCCTGAGACGGTGTCCCGAAGGAAAGCGCCAACATTTCTTCTCTGGATGCAGGACAAACGACTGATTTACTGTTTAATATAATATCCGAAACATAGTAGGGCAGCTTGCATTTGCGAATAAATTCTTTCATGACTGAGACCTCTTTTCTCTACTTACAATGACTGACTCTCCGTGAAAAGCTGATTCGGCGTACAGATATACCAGGCAGCCCGCGTATCCACATCAATCGCCTTCACATCCGAAAAACACATCCGCATCTCGGATATGCAGTGTTCCATTTCATGCGTCGTATCCTTAATAAAGCGGAAATAATCTCCCCGTTCCAACCATTCGATAACAGAAGTCAACAGAGCACGGGTTTGATTATAATCGTAAATGATCACTTTATTTCGGGTGACTCGAGCCATTTCTGCATACAAGCGCTTTCGTTCCTCCTCATGCATGCCGTGAGCCACATAGGACGCAATCGAAATGTCGAAGCTTTTATCCTCAAAGGGCAGTTTCTCAAGAGCGTTTCCGTGAATATATTTTATATTTGCACTTTTTGAATGCCTCTTTGCTATGGCCAGCATTTTTGATGCCGGATCGATCCCGGTGACTGACAAGCCTCTTTCGTCAAGGACGGCGCAGAGCGCCCCTGTCCCACACCCCACGTCGAGGATCGTATCGTAGGAGCCCAAATCCAATGCTGCGGAAGCCTTGTCTATAACGGCCCCTTTCTTCGTGTGATCCGTTTTGTCAAAATATTTCATCTTAATCCCTTTTATTTCCAGACAACACAGGCTCTTTTATTTCTTTGCGTTTGCCACCCACTCCTTATCCGGATACCTGCGCAGGATGTTTTCCATTAATAAGCCGATCAACATCAATGCCATCAACGTTAAAATAAATCGGGTTACGGCAAAAGCTGTGCCCATAAATTTAATCTCAACCATCAGTTGAGGTATTTTCAACGCAGCCCAGGATCCGAGAAAAACGACCATATTGGTAATGCTGGCACCTTTCCTGATGAGCGTCGCTGTCATGGGAAACGCCACATATAGCGGGCCTGTCGGTAAAGTGCCAAATGCTAAGGCAATCCCTGCACCTTTGATCCCGGAGCCGGCGCCTACCCATTTCTGAATCTTATCTTTTGGAATCCATGTTTCCATCAAACCCATAAGAATGAAAACCGGAGGCATGATCAAGGCCATTTCCTTAAAGTAATCCCATGTGACCAAAGAGGAACGAACGGCCGTATCCGGCATCCAAATAGCCAGTCCGATAAACACGATCAAAATCAAAATGGGTGCTGTGAAATTCTTAATGCTTTTCATGACAGCAGCACCCCCATGATCCCGGCAATAACCAGAGCCGCAAGAAACCCGAACCCATTACGAAGCAGGGTGAATTTTTTGCCGAGCTCCTTCGCTTCCATCGGCGCTGTCACGATTCCAACCATGACCAATGTTGTCACGAATGCCGAGATGGTCATCACAGTCGCACCGGAACGCAACAGTGATCCGGCAAGCGGAAATGCCACCAACGAGGGGATCAAGGTAATTGCGCCGATAACGGACGCGAAAATCGTCGCTGTAAATCCGGCTTCAGAACCGACAAGCCTTGTAATTGTTTCGGGTGTTAAAGTTCCAAGCGTCAAGCCCACGATACCAAGGACAGTCAGCAAACTGGGCGCGGACTTGAGAGATGCTTTGCCGGCGATCCTGAATGCTTTCTTTGTTTTTTCCTTACTTTTGGCCAACGAAGCGATCAAGCCTATTGCCAGTAAAATGTAAATCGTTATGATTGTAGTCATGCATTCACCTTCTTGCTTTTATATCTTGATCATATGATCTTCTCGCCATACATACTGATGAGCGATTCGATTCTTGATTTTCGGACCCTGAGTATTTTGATCCATTCGTCCAATTCGCTTTTGCCTTTTGCTGTGATTTCGTAAACACGTCTCTTCGGACCCTGGCCACCTTCTTCCCATTGCGAAGTCACAAGGCCTTCATTTTCCATTTTTCTTAATGTCCGATACAACGTGCTCATGTTCAGGCCGGCTTCGGAAAAACCAAAGGATGCCAGTTGCTCGATAAGTCCATAGCCATACCCTATTTCATCATATAACAGCAACAGCAGACAAACTTCCAGGAATCTTTCCATGTGATGGGGTTTGCCATTGCAAAAAAATGTCCTATTGTCTTTCAACGTTTCACCTCCGCAGTACTATATTCTTTATACATATAGTCTTGTTGCACTTAGTTTACCCTTTCTTGATAGGCCTGTCAATATCAAAATACCGGGTCCGGCGCCTGCTTCCTCGGCAGGCTTGGACCGCTCCCTGCGGGAAAGTCCGCAGGACTTTCCCGCCACGGTCGCGCCCTTTCGGGTTCGCTCCCCCTCTCTCCTACCAAACACAAAGAACGCCGAAAACGGCGTTCTGCGTTTGGTGGAGAATAGGGGGATCGAACCCCTGACCTCATGATTGCGAACCATGCGCTCTCCCAGCTGAGCTAATTCCCCGTAGGAGCGGGGCTTTCCGGAGCCCCGCCTGAATATGTTACATCATTTTTTTGATATCCGCAAGCAGGGAATCCACATTTTCTTCTTTGGTGGCCCAGGAGGTGCAAAAACGGATGGCACTGTGATCCTTATCAATGCGTTTTTCATAAGAAAAGCCGTAATTTTCGGCGATCCGGGGCAACAACTCGTCGGGGAAGATGGGGAACTGCTGATTGGTGGGGCTGTCCATCAAAAAGGAGATGCCCATATCCGTCAAGCCGTTTTTGATCTTCATGGCCATGGCGATGGCGTGGCGGGAAAGCTTCATGTACAGATCGTCGGTGAATAACCCGATATATTGCAGGGCCAGCAGACGGCCTTTGGCAAACATGCCGCCGTTCTGCTTGATGATGTAGCGAAAATCCTTTTTCAGGTCTTCGTTGCGGATCACCACCGCTTCACCGAACAGCGCCCCCTGCTTGGTACCGCCGATATAAAAGACATCGCACACCTCAGTCAGGAACGGGAGATCCAGGTCATTGCCGGGTGCGGCCAGCCCATAGCCCAGGCGGGCGCCGTCCAGGAACAGATACAGATCGTATTCATCGCAGACCCGACGCAAGTCCAACAGTTCCTGCCGGGTATAAATCGTGCCCATTTCCGTGGGACTGGACACGTAGACCATTTTCGGCTGTACGATGTGTTCGAAGGCTTCATCGTGGAAATGCTCGTAACAGTAGTCCGCCACCTGTTGAGCATCGATCTTTCCGTTTTCCCCGGGCAGCGCCAGGACTTTGTGGCCGTGGGCCTCGATGGTTCCCGTCTCGTGACGGTTGATATGACCGGTGTCTACGGAAATGACTCCTTGATGTGTTCGAAGCGCCGAGGAAATGATCGTCATATTCGTTTGCGTCCCCCCCACCAGGATATGTACATCCACATCCTCGGAACCGCAGGCCTGTCGGATCAGACGCCGGGCTTCTGTGGTATACGCATCCTCGCTGTATCCTTCGTGCTGCTCCATGTTGGTGTCGTTCATGAGCTTCATGATCGCGGGATGCGCGCCTTCGTTGTAATCGCAGTAAAACATAATCATACTATCGTTTTCCCTTTCTCTTCCTTTGCTTCTTTCGCCCAGGCGCCTTCCCAGACGATCCTTCTGTAATTGACCTGATCCGTATCTCCTTCCGTGCTGAAACACAGTACCGCAGAATCGGCGTCCATTGCCAAAGCCGTCCGTAGATCTTTGTATCGTTCATCGAGCATCAGATGGTAACAAAGCCCCACCCCTACAGCACCGGATTCGCCGGAGATCACCCGAGGGTCTCCCGGGACCGGCGCCGCCAGGATCCGCATGCCCGTTGCCGTTACGGGATCCTCTAAAGAAATGAATCCTTCCGTGTGATCCCGCAGGATCGGCCATCCCAGATTCGTAGGTTCCCCACAGGCCAGTCCGGCCATAATCGTATCCATTTCGCCGCTTACGAGATGAAGACTGCCGTCATCGGCCGCCGCCGTCCGATAGTAACAGTCCGCCTGATCCGATTCAATAATGATGACTTTCGGACGATCCGCCCCGTAGACGTCTGCGAGGAGACCCGTCACGGCAGCAGCCATGGAGCCTACGCCGGCCTGCAAAAAAACATGAGTGGGCTTGATCTTCCGGGCTTCCAGTGCTTCGAAGCACTCCAGGGCCATCACTGCATATCCCTGCATGATCCACAGAGGAATATCCGTATAGCCTTCCCAGTCCTTGTCCTGTACCGTCACCCAGCCGTTTTTTTCGGCAAGCGCCGCTGCCATACGGATCGTGTCATCGTAGTTCAGGTCCGTGATCGTTGCCTCCGCACCCAGTGCGCGGATATGGGCCAGCCGCTCCGGCGAGGATCCCTTCGGCATAAAGATCACGCATTTCTGACCCAGTTTTTGGGCGGTCCATGCGACACCTCTCCCGTGATTGCCGTCGGTGGTGGAAACAAAAGTGATCTCGCCCAGCTGCTTCCTGATCTCAGGGGAGATCATGGTTTCGTAAGGTAGTTCCCGTATGTCCGATCCCAATCTATGGGCCAGGTACGTCCCGATGGCATAGGCGCCGCCCAGTCCTTTAAAGGAATTGATGCCGAACCGGTAGGATTCATCCTTTACATAAATATGGCCCAGACCCAGCGTTCGGGCCAGACCTGAAAGTTCTGCCAGAGGCGTCTCCGCATAAGACGGGATGCTCCGGTGAAAATCTCTCGCTTTCCCGGCCTCTTTGCGCCCTACGATCTTCGGGTCCGCCGGGGGTGTTTGCCCCATTCTGTTTTCGATCCATTTCATGATGCTTTCCTCGTTCTGCTATCCGTAAATCAACACCAAGCCCAACAGCATGCCGAAGATCAGAGATGCCGCAGGAAGCTTCGAGCGCCACATGAGAATGGATTCCGGAAGCAATTCGCCAAAGACCACATAGAGCATGGCACCGCTGGCAAAACTGAGCGATATGGCATGCCACAAAGGACTGATGGACCCCAGCATATATCCTGCAATTGCGCCGAGGACGGTAGGCACTCCGCTGGCAGCCGTAATGGCGATGGCTTTGGATTTGCGCATGCCCCCTGCCATGAGCGGGACCGCGACCGCCATTCCTTCGGGCACATTGTGGATCCCGATGATCAATGCCACGATCCATCCGCTTCCATCCCATAAAGAAGACGCCGCATCCCCCGCATAAGCGGCGCCGATGATCATTCCTTCGGGGAAATTATGCAGTGCGATGGCCGAAGCCATGATGATCCCCGCCACAAAGAGTTCGGAATTCCGATCCATGTGGACCTGCAGATGGTTGCTGTGGATCAACTCGTCTAAATCGTCAGCTGTCTTGGGATGACAGGAATCCACGTGGGGCACTTCCGGATTGGTCTTGTAATCGATCAGGTAATTGAGCAAGGCCACTACGCCGTAACCGATGAGAATACCGATGATCGCCAGGATCAGATTGGAAGGCTCCGCGCTGCCCGGCGGGAACAGGGTTTCCATGATCAAATCGAAACAAACGACCGAAAGCATCACTCCTCCCGCAAAGCTGAGGAGCAGACTGACGGTTTTTTTGGAGTCCTTTCGGAAGCAACAGCATACTACGGCTCCCACTCCGGTCCCGCCGACTCCGGCGATCGCGGTGATCAATACGACCCAGGCAAATATGCTCATCTCTATTTCCAATACTCCAAATACGTAAGAATGGTCTCAACAGCGCCCCGGGCGCCTACCTGATCGGCAAAGAGACAAAGGTGATAGTTCTCTACCCGTCCCCAGCGCCGTCCGGTATAGTGTTCGTAATATTTCATGCGCTGCTTGTCGGCTTCCCGAATGTATTTTTCCATCTCCTCGTCTGTATCGTCCTTTTTCTCGGGCACGACAGCTCTTTTTCGCTTGATCCTGTATTCCATGCTGGCCGAAATAAAGATATCCACACTGCCTTCTTCCCGAAGCACGTAGTCTGCGCAGCGTCCGACGATCACGCAAGGCCCTTTGGCCGCCAGCCCGCGAATAATCTTGGACTGTTCGAGAAAAATCGTATCGGAAAGAGACGGCTGGTAAAACGTTGTCATGGCCATACGGCCCAGAGACGGTGCGCTCAGATCCGGCGCTTTTTCTTCGTTGGCCGCCAAAAATTTCTCGTCGAAATCCCCTTCCTGAGAAGCCAGCTTCAGCAACTCTTTGTCGTAAAAAGGAATATCAAGCCGCTTCGCCAGCAGGATCCCGATCTCCCTGCCGCCGCTTCCGAATTCTCTGCCGATGGTGATGACTCTTTTGTTCATGTGATCCTCCCGATATCGATCTTCCAATGCTGCGTCCCTATTATACCTTGTTTTGCGTAAAATCGAAACTGTTGTTTCCCACAAGGATGCTGCCCATGTTATATTCGGGATAATTCATTCAGAATTATATAATATCGAAGAATCAATGTAAAGAAAAGGTCGGTTGCCCGAACTGCCCTTTCGGGCTATAATCATGTTGTTCGTCAAAGCTTTTCGGTGAAAGGCGCCAACCGTGAACGTTTATGATTTTGACAAAACCATCTACGAAGATGACAGCACCGTTGATTTCTACAGGTACTGTGTCCGAAACAATAAAAAAGTCCTGCTGGCACTGCCCGGGACTGCTGTCTATGGGATCGCATACCTGGTCGGACTCTGCGACAAAACGACGTTCAAACAGGTGTTTTTCGGATTTCTGAAATACCTGGAGGATCCTTCCGCAATGGTCGATTCTTTCTGGTCGCTGCATGAACACAAGATCAAAAAGTGTTATCTGCGGCGAAAGAGGCCGGATGACGTGATCATCTCGGCTTCGCCGGAGTTTCTCCTTCGTCCCGTCTGCGGTGATGTTATCTTGATCGGATCCCGTGTGGATCCCGAGACGGGAATCTTTACCGGCAAAAATTGCTTCGGACAGGAAAAAGTCGATCGACTGATGGAACGCCTTCCCGGATGCGTGCCGGAGGAATTCTATTCCGATTCTTTGTCGGACACCCCCCTGGCGGAACGCTCGAAACGCGCCTATATCGTTCAGGGAGAACAAACGATTCCCTGGAACGAATTTCAACGACGGAAATCGTAAATCCGCGGCTCATCCGTACAAGTTCACGTAAAAGCGCACGTTTGCATCCTCATCGATATAAAACCAGTCCGAAATTTGATCATAGGTGAACTCACCGTCGGGATCCGGCGATTCGAAAAGATAATCCCGATAGAAGATCTCTTCGATTTCCCGGGGCGTATAGTTCATGTGGGCCAGAAAGTCTTCCGGTTTGATTTCATCCCCCAGGGATGCGTCATAGTAGTATTTATACATCCACATGCTGACGCCCGATCCCCAGGCCGATGCTTCCGTATTAAAAATACAAATTTGATAGATGTCACCAAACCTGCAAACTTCAAAATCCACCGTATGCCAGGGATATCCTCCCCAATCGCCCTGACTGGTTAAATCGGCCAGGGTGGCGTTCAGTTCCATTTCGCAGTCCGCAGCGATCCGATCGTTGATTTTATTTGCGTTGGGCAGTTCTTCCCGTACTCTGGGGATGCGAACGTCAAACAAGTATGTCTCCGGAATATTGATGAATTCTTCTCTCCATATTTCCGTGATCTCATCATACACCGGCCGCACATACGTACCGTTGTTCCGAAAATAGTCCAGATCTGTTTCGTCCTGAACAGAATCTAATTCGATTTCGACGACCCGCGTTTGCTCTACGTCGTATATTTCCGTGTGGGTCCAGGATTCTGTCTGGGACAAAATGACCTTGCGGAGCAGGTGTTGCTCATCCACGCAATACGATATCTGATACGTATCCAAAGCATATCCTTTGTAGGCGCTCAGCGAAGCCCTGGCATCGAAGAATGCTCCCCCCGGAATCAATTCGTACACGGTCATGCCGTCACGGTGCTCGACCCGGATTTCCCGGATGAGTTTTTGATCCGTCAAATGAACAAAGAGATCGGCTTCTTCGGGCAATCCGTAGTGATTTTTTTCTGCGGCAGCTTCTTTCCATTCGAAGGTTCCGTCTTCGTGTGCTCCGTAATTGTATAGCGTTAAGATCCCGTTTTCCTGTTTATAACCCGTTGGGACGTCCTGCCCCTCCGAACGGCTGATTCGGATCAGATCGTAGCCCTGGTCCGTTTTCCGAAACCGGATCGTATCCTCGGTCTTCTCCACGTATTCGTTTGCCTGACCGCTTCCGGATTCGATATGTCTTTGTGTCTGCTCCGAAACGATTTGGAGCACGCCTGCATCCAGCTGCCGGAAAGCAGCTGCGGCTTCCTGCAGTTGTTCGTAAGTCTCTTGTATTTCATTGGTCGAATCTTCCGGCAACTCGACAACAGGCTCCGGCTTACCGCCGCAAGCGGAAAACAGCAACGCCAGACAAATCGCCGACAAAGTCATCCATTTCTTGTTCAAATGACACTCCTTGCATCCAAATAACCGACCTGAAACGAACAGGTCGGTTTATTGTACCATGCGACAGAGAAGAAAGAAAGCCGGCACATCTGAAAAGGCGCGCCGGCTTGCAGTTCAATCCATCATATCTTCCACCGCATCTGTTAAATGAATCGGCAGCAGATGGAATCGATTAAATATTTTTACCATGTGGTCAACAAAGGATCTGTCGCCGGAAATGGCCTTTACGGCATTGTACACTGTAGAATCATCGTCTTCGGATACCGCTTCGATCCCGTATGTAACATAGGGATCCCGACCCTGCGATTCCGTCACTTCGGAGCAAATACGATACCGGCACGGCATGTTGAGCAATCGTTCCGACAACACTGGAATACCTCCTTCGTCTGAGCATACACGCATGTTACAGGAATAATTGATTATAACACAAATTCCAGCATTTTACAAGGACGAATTTCGGTATTATTTCGGCCTGTTTCAAAAACCGCAGAAATAAATCACCCTAAAGCCCGCGGCTCATTCCCGTGACTCCGGTCCGGCAGACTTCCACCAATTCGTAATCGCTCATCAAATCCATAAATCCGTCGATCTTGGACGGTTCACCGGTCAGCTCGATGATCATGCTGGACTTGGATAAATCGATGATCCGGGCCCGGAATACTTCGGCGATCTCCACCAGCGATGTACGGGCTTTCTTGTCCACTAAAACCTTGAGCAGCAGCAGCTCTCTGTAAAGTCCGCCGTTGTTGTCCATCACGTGGACTTCGCGGACCACTTCCAGCTTTTCGATGTGGGCAACGATCTGTTCCAGGATATCCGGATCGCTGTCGGTGACCACCAGTGTGATCAGCGTGACGCCGGGCATGTGCGTCTCCGAAGCCGTAATGGTTTCGATGTTGTAGTTTCGGCGGCCGACCAGGCTTGAGATCCTGGCCAGCGTGTTGGGTTTGTTGTCGACCAGAATACTGATCACTTTTCTCGTGTTTTGAATCATATCCATCGCTTTACTCCGTTATCATATCTTCCACAGTGCCGCCGCCCGGGATCATGGGCAGCACTCTGGCATCCTTGTCGATGGCGCAGTCGATCCAGACAGGTCCCTTTTCCGACAGCGCCTTGCGGTAGCATTCTTCAAACTCAGACAGCGTATCGGCTGAATATCCTTTGGCGCCGAAGGCTTCCGCCATGCGGACAAAATCGGTTTTGCGCTCCGGCACCGTAGCCGAATACCGCTGGCCATAGAACTGGCTCTGCCACTGATAGACCATGCCCAGGACCTTGTTGTTGAAAATCACTGTAATGATCGGGAGCTCGTAACTCACGGCTGTACAGCCCTCGTTGAGATTCATGTGGAACGAGCCGTCTCCGGTCAGGTGAACGATGCGTTTCCCGGGATTGGCCAGCTGTGCACCGATGGCCGCGCCGTAGCCGAAGCCCATCGTCCCCAATCCGCCGCTGGTGATAAACCGTTTGGGTTCGGTGTGATGAAGAAATTGAGCTGCCCACATCTGGTGCTGTCCCACGTCCGTCACATAGATGGCCTCCGGCCCGGACAGTTTGGAAATCCTTTCGATCAACGACCGGGGCTCCAACGCGTCATCGGCGGCAGGAAGAAACGCACATTCCTCCTGCCAGCCCCGGATTTCCTCGAGCCACTTCGGATGCAAAGAACCCTTCACCTTTTCCGCAATAGCGGAAAGCGCTTGTTTCAAGTCGCAGCGCAGTGCCATTTCCACCTTTACGTTTTTATTCAATTCGCTCCGGTCTGCATCGATGTGGATGATCTTGGCCGAGTGCGCAAATTTTCCGGGATTCAGCGCGACCCGGTCGGGGAAGCGCACGCCGACAGCCAGCAACAGATCGCAACGATCCACGGCAAGGTTGGCGGCCACCGTTCCGTGCATGCCGACCATGCCCAGATTCAGCGGGTCGTCATGGGGTATGACACCGGCCCCCATCATGGAGTGACAGACGGGGATCTGCGCTTTTGCGGCAATGTTTCGGACCCACCGGGTGCTGTCCGAAGCGATAACGCCTCCGCCGCAGTAGAACACAGGCTGTTCGGCGGAATCGATGAGCGCGGCAACCCGAGCGGTATCCGCCGGGTCGATGCATAGGGGCTCGGGCAGCGTTTCGGGGGGTCTCGGCCGATACTCGCTCAGTCCGATCGTGGCGTCTTTCGTGATGTCCACGAGAACCGGTCCTTTTCGCCCGGAATGGGCGATTCGGAAAGCGTCCCGTAAAACGTCCGCAATATCCGCAGGATCGCTCACCAGAAAGTTGTGCTTGGTGATGGGCATGGTGATTCCGGTAATATAGATCTCCTGGAAGGCATCCCGGCCGATCAGGTTCGAGGCCACATTGGCTGTAATGGCCACCAGGGGTACGCTGTCCATCCAGGCCGTGGCGATCCCCGTCACCAGATTCGTGGCGCCCGGCCCGCTGGTGGCGAATACGACACCGGTCTTTCCGCCGGAACGTGCGTATCCGTCGGCGGCATGGCAAGCACCCTGTTCATGGGCCGACATAATGTGCCGGATCCGGTCCCGATACTCGTACAGCGCATCATACAGATTGAGGGCTGCGCCGCCGGGATAACCGAAAGCCGTATCCACGCCGTGGGCCAGCAATTCCTCCATGACGATTTGTGATCCTGACAATAACATCGTTTCCTCCTTGCTCGATAAAGAAAAGCCCTTACAGCGTCTGCTGTAAGGGCTTGTTGTAACATTTCTGCACGTGCTCCCGTATCAGCATAACGCAATACCGGCATTGCCTTCGATCGCAATGCCGATCATAATGCTGATGATGCTTAGGATCTGTTTGAACGCGAACATCGTATCCTCCCATCGATATGCTGACAGTATAAACCCGTGCCCGAGTCGGTGTCAAGCAAAAGAAAAGCCCGGTGCGGATCCCGGCAGCCTAGTCCCGGGCACGCTTCAGAAGATCTCTAATCTCTTCCAACAGCACCAGATCCTTGGGCGGCTCCGCAGGAGCGGGCGCTTCTTCCTGTTTCTTGCGTGCGGTGAGCAGCTTGATAAAGAGGAAGATCGCAAAAGCCACGATGACAAAATCGACCATGGACTGGATAAATGCGCCGTACCGGATCGCCACTTCCGCGATGTCGCCTTCGGCCGGCGTGATCACGTGCTTCAAATCCACAAAACTCACGCCGCCCATCAGCACGCCGATGGCGGGCATGATCAGATCGTTCACCAGAGAAGTGACGATCTTTCCGAATGCGCCGCCGATGACCACGGCAACCGCCAGGTCGATCACATTGCCTTTCATGGCAAATGCTTTAAACTCTTTCCACATGAAAAAACCTTCTTTCCGTCTGTTTTTTATCATAATAATTTATCGTATAGCGTATCATAACAGAAGTCATTCCGTTAATCCATAGGCTTTGCTCACATTCTGAACAAAGATGATTCCTTTTCCGGGTTCCTCGATGTCGAAGTCCCGCCGAATCGACTCCACGATCGACGCTGTCTGATCCTTGCCTGTCACCATCAGGATGATCTCTTTTTCCGGTTCGATTTCCATGGAGAACACCTTGCTGATCTCATTGACGCCCGAGCCTCTGGCGTTGATGATCGTGGCGCCTTTGGCGCCGGCCCCGGTCGCGGCATCCACCACGGCTTCCGCTTTCCCTTTGTCCACGATGATGATGATCGATTGATACATGGTTTCCTCCAAACCTCCGGTTTCATCGGGCTGCTCGCAACGGCAGGTACTGGATCCGCAAATAGCGTACACCGGTATGCTGTATGCGATCCCGTGATTTCTTTTGTGAAATTTATAAATCTTGTTCAACTTTTCCAACGCGGCGCGCGCCTGTTCCCGCGGGGCAACCATCATGACGATCTCCTTGTGGACATCGCTCAGGGCCAACTTTTCCAGGATCGGATTGCAGATCGTTCCTTTCCCGAGCAGGATGGTTCCGCCGGAAACGCCGCATTCCTTGGCGGTTCGAAGCACTTTGCTGCCCATTCCGTCATGGACGATGGCATAGATCAGTTCATAACAGATGATGTCATTCATTGCTTCCATCTTCCCGGACACCTCCTTTTCGGGATTTGATCTTGTAAAGTAAGCCCAGCAGCTGCAGCGTGACCAGCGGCGTCATGGCGACCATGGCAATGATGCCGAAGCCGTCGGCCAGAACATCCGCACCGCTGATGGCCTTTGCAGCTCCCTGGGCAAAGGCGAGTACAAACGTAGCGGTCATCGGGCCCGACGCCACGCCGCCGGAATCAAATGCGATCCCCACGAACAGGTTGGGTACGATCCGCATCAGAAGCAGAGACAGCGCATATCCCGGCAGCAGAAAATGCCAAAGATGGAGGCCCGAAATCATGATCCGGAGCATGGACAGGCAGATTGCCAGCCCGATCCCCAGAGACAGCGCCCCCAGCACGATCCTTCTCCGCACATATCCGCTGGTCACTTCCTGGATCTGATCGGTCAGCGCATGCACGGCAGGCTCTGCGATGACGGTGAACAAGCCGAGAACGAATCCGATTCCCGCCAGGAGCGCAGGATCGTGACGCAAGGCGATCCGGTATCCCATCACTGCGCCCACATCCATGAAACCGGCATGGACCCCGGTCAGCAGCAGGACCAGTCCGCTGTACGAATAAAAAAGTCCCACGAGGATCTTGCCGCGCTGATCTCGCTGGCCGTTCAACAAAAACTTCTGGAACGCCAAAAAAATGAACAGGATCGGCGCCAGCGCCATGAGGATCTCCAAAGCCACTTGCGGTGCGGCATGGGCAAAAGGCGCCAGCATACTCTGCGAATCTTCGGCAAGGACGGGGATATCCCCTCGAATCTTTCCCGGAGCGGTCAGGATGCTCATGATCATCACTGCCAGGATCGCCCCCGTGGACGTAACGGCGACCAGGCCGAAACTGTCTTCTTCCGAAGCCGCGCTGCTCTTCTTTATCGAAGCGACACCCACGGCCACGGCCAGGATAAAGGGAACGGCCAGGGCGCCGGTCGTGGAGCCGGAGGCGTCAAAAGAAATCGCCAGGAAGGCCGGTGTCGTAAACAGCGACAGAATAAAAATCATTCCGTACAGGATCGTCAGTATCAATTTCAGCGATACATTGTAGACGATCCGGATCAACCCCACGGTGAGCATCACAGAGATTCCCACCGATACGACCCCCACGATCTGCAGCTTCGCAATGGCCGAACCGGTCACTTCGTCCACTTGACCGGCCAGAATGTGCAGATCCGGTTCGGCGGCGGAGATCAGAAACCCGAACAGCAGTCCCGCAGCGATCACCAGGACGATTTGATTGCTTTTTGCCAGAGCCGACCCCATCAGCTGGCCGATCGGCGCAATACCCACTTCCACGCCCAACAGAAAGATGGCCAGTCCCAAAACGATAAACAAGGCACCCAGTAAAAACCTCGCCAGTTGCAGAGGTGCGAGCGGCGCTGCCGTAAAGTGAAGAAGAAGGACGAGCAGCACGATCGGCAGCACCGAATAACCGGCTTCTTTGATCTTTTTACTCAGTACAGTCAATCGTTCCCCTCCTCTTTATAATGTTCATGGCGAAGGATCGATCCCTTCGCCATGTTGCACGCTACGAGCCTTCGGAAAGTTCTTCGATCTCTTCCTCTACTTCCTCCGCACCCTCTTTGTAAAACGCTTCCTCCTCCGGGTCCAGCTCCTTCAAGAGCCGGAGAAATTCTCCTGCGTGGACCCGCTCTTCGTCGGCGATGTCCTTCAATACAGCGATGGCCAGCTTGTTGTCGGTGGATTCGGCCAACTGCATGTACAGCTGGATGGCTTCGTATTCGGCAGCGACCATAAAGCGTATCGACCGTATCAGTTCAGCGTCGGTAAGCTTTCTGTCCTTCGCCGTTCCGGAGAACGGATGTCCAAAATCCGGCATAGTATCCCTCCTTTGTCACGTTCAGCATGCAGACCCTTCGGATCCGCTACGAATGTCCGCGCGATACATCGCACACATCTATTTTATCAAATGGATCCTCTTTTCTCAACCGTCTTGCGCATTTTTAAGCCGATCATTCGGATTTTGCTTCGGCGAAATACTTTGCCGCGGCGTTGTCTCCGAACTGTTTTTTCACGAAGTCGACGGCACCCGCAAGCTCCGGTTTTCGACCTTGCATATTGTGACAATCGGAGCCGATCCGGTGGACCCGCCCTGCCTGCATCCATCGAATCGCTTTCCGGCGGGACAAAAATCCCTCCAAAGCGCCGGTATTCAGCTGCACCAGCAGACCCTCCGCAATGAGCGCATCCAATGCTTCCTCGTCTCCGACTGCCCCGTAATAGCGGTCGATGTGGGCAATCAAAGGCCGTATCTTTCGCTGATAGATCAAGCTCTCCAGACAGTCGAACACGCGATGATCCCAAGGATCCATAGGCGTTTCCACCATGAGGATCCGGGTGTTTCCGATGCAGAGCGCCGACAGATCCTCCGCATCCATCTTCGCCAGTTCATCAAAATAGTATACTTCTGCGCCCGAAATCCGAACAGGCAGGTCGATCCCTCCGTCGCTCCGCCCTTCGATCGCTTCCTCCAGGCGAACCCTGGCTGCTTCTCTTCTTCTGAGAAAACGGGTAGGCGATTCGGTCTGCGGATAAAAATGAGGTGTCAGCACGACGGCAGACACCCCTTGCGCAGCAATGGACTGCAGCATCGCAACAGACTCCTCCGGGTCTCGGCTTCCGTCATCCAGACCGGGAAGAATGTGGGTGTGCCAGTCAGTCACGTTCGTTTGTTCCGTAATCTCTCGCATAATAACTCTTGTACTTCCCGTACCGATAGCTGCTCTTTACGTGAAACGCCTTGTCATTGAGAACGATCCCGATCAGCTTCGCATTAACGAACTGGAGACGGTTGACGGCGTAGAGAAGCTCGTCCCGTTTGCTGGAGTTCTCCCGGGTCACCAGGATCAGTCCGTCCAGGAGCCTGGACAGGACCGTAGCGTCCGTCACCACGTTCACCGGCGGGGTATCGATGAAAATATAGTCGTATCGTTCCTTCAATCGATCGACCAGTGCTTCCATATTTTTAGAGCCCAGCAGTTCAACCGGATTGGGAGGCATTACACCACTGTAGAGGATATCCAGGTTCTTGTACACGGATTCCTTGACAACATCTTCGACATCAACGAATCGCGCCAGGACTTCAGCCAGCCCGGGGCCCGACTCCGCTCCGGTGATCCGCTGGATATTCGGCCTTCTCAAATCACCGTCCAAAAGAATCACTCTGTTTCCGATCTCCGCAAAAGTGATTGCCAGATTCATGACCGTAGTGCTCTTTCCTTCTCCGGGTACGGCGCTGGTGACGCCGATCACTTTCCCGTTGTCGCCGGCGATGGAAAACATCACGTTGGTCCGGAGCGCTTTATAGGCTTCCCGTACGTGGAAAGGCGTATCCTCGCTTAAAAGAATGTCGGCAACCTGCATGCGGCCCGGCTTTCCGGCATACTTTCTGGTTCCGCGGGAGGCCGGCTTCGTTTTAATACTCATAATGACTCCTGTATCCGGCGCGTTTGCCGTATCCGTTGGCTTTGCTGTCCAGCATGTCGATGGTGGGAATCACCCCCAGGACCGGGATGTCTACCAGTTTGGTAAGATCTTCTTCCGATCGGATCGTTACATCCAGCATGTCCAGCAGCAGGACGAGAAGAACGCTCAGGATCAGTCCCAACAGAAATCCGATGGCGGTGTTGAGTTTTACGTTGGGGGTAGAAGGTTCCGTGGGCAGCGTGGCATAATCGATCACTTTTACCGAAGTCGCCTCCACAAAATCCATGATTTCCGCCGGCGCATCCTTGGCGATCTGGTTCGCCAGCTTTTGGGCGCCGGCGGGATCGTCGGATGTGACCGTAACGTAAAAAATCTCCGTGTTCTTGACCGATTGGGTGGACACCATCTGCTTGAGCTGGGCCACGGAATGACCGGTTCCGCTGCTGTCGGATACTTTCTGCAGTACCGTATTGCTCTTGACGATCTCCATGTAGGTATTCACCAGACGTTCCGACGCATTGAGGTCGCTGATGCTGGTGGTATCGGCCTGGCCGATCCTGGAGTTGTTCACAAAGAGCTTGACACTGGATTCATAATAGGGCGTAAGACCGAACTGACTCACCGAAAAAGCCAACACGCCGCTCAGCACCGTGATGAGCAGGATCAGTTTGATATGGGAAAGGATAATGTCGATGAGTTCCTGAATGGTATACCCATCGTCAACCGCAATTTGATCCCCGTATTTATTGTATCTGTTCGTTTCAATATCTGACATCCGATTGGATCCTTCCAAAGTTTATAAATAGGATTTTGCTTTGTCCAGCAGTGCTTTTCGCCGCCCGTCCTTTTCGATCTTATAGGCAGCCTTCAGCTCCGCCACATAGGCGTCGATTTCTTCTTTGGGCATGCCTGCTGCCTTCAATTCCTCGGAAAGGCCGGTCATCAGGGCATTGAAACCGGCATCCACTTCCTTTTCCATGGCCGTAGCCTTGCCCATGTAGGAAACGGCCAGGTTCAACAATTCGGTCTTCCCCGCTCCGGAAGCCACCAGCGCCTGGTAGTCGGCTTTGGCATCGCCGATCAGTCCGTCGATCACGCTGTTGCCCTGGGTTTGCAGTGTGGCAAGTCCCCCCTCGTAGCTGTGGATAATCGCCTGGATCCGGTCCGGATCCGGAGCGATCGGTGCAGGCTCCGGAGGCGCCGGCTGTGCAGGGGGTGTTTCCGGAGATTCCGTTTCGGGTACCGGTACCGGCTCGGCAGGGATCTGCTCCGGCAGATCCAATTCCTGCCGGATGTTTTCCGTGATCGATTCCATCTCCCGGCTGATCTGCTCCTTGTAGTCGCTGTCGATCCCCCCGAAGAACGCCTTGTATCCGTTATAGCCCAAAAAAGCCCCGATGGCTACAAAGACAACCACTATAAGGCCAATGACTCGGCTTCTGGATACGGTCATATGTGCTTTCTCCTGCGTAGAAAGGGGTGGGCAGAGTGCCCACCCCTTTTCGTTTGATGTATTCTGTCTGCTTTACTGTTATCGTTCCGGTCGATCCAAAACGTTAATTTTTCTGAACCTTGATTTCAAAGGTGCCTGCTGCGCTGCCGGCAAACTGAATCTTGACTGTATACGCCTGACCCGTCGTCATAGCAGCAAAGGCGTCCCGCACACCGGCGTCAAGGTCGGTAGGCGTCGTTCCAAGGTCATCAAATTTTGCCACGATATCCGCAAAGGTAACGTAGCCGACACCGTCGAGAAGCGTGAGATATGCATCCGGCACATTCTTCGTTACAGTGTATATGACTTCATTTGTTGTGCTGTTTGCGATTGAAAACGTAACATCGTAAAAGCCTGTCCGAATGTTGCCGATGATCACGTCCACTTCCGTCAGATCGATATCTGTTCCGATGGAATAGATCCCGTCCGTTACGGTTGCCGGAGCACCGTTATACTTCACCGGGTCTGCGGGAAGACTCAGTGCAAGCTGCGGAGTCGTACCGCCGCCGCCACCGCCGCCGCCACCGCTGATGGGCTCTTCTTCCTCTTCTTCTTCGCCGGTCGTGGTGGTTTCTTCGATGGTTCCTTCGTTGGTCACATCGACACCTTCCGCATCGATCACCAGGCTGTCTACTGTCGCACCGGAATTTACGGTTATCGCGGAATTGTCGCCGCTCACGGTGACTGTTTCAACGGTCGTGGTGCCGCTCAGGATCACGATGGAATCCTGGCCCGAAACCGCTATATCGGTGATGGTGGCATTCGATGCTGTTACGGTAACGGCATCGGATACTACGGTAACGCTTCCGAAGGTCCCTTCCAGGATCACGTCGCTGTCGCCGGCCACTTCCGCTTCGGCCAGGACTGCGCCGTCTTCCGTGAGGATCCGGACCCGCCCGTCGGCGCTGCGGGAAATCACGATATTCCGGACGTCGGTGTCAGAACCGCTGAAGACTACGGAATTTTCGCCGCCGCCCCGGATCAGGGCGCGACCGCTCACCGCGATATCGTTCAGGAACGCATCTCCGTCGCCGACGCCGTCGCCGATGACCAGATCGCCGTCAACATCCACGCCGTCCAGCGTGACGCCGGACACCCGGATGACCACATTACCTTCCGCCACAACTTCCGTATAGGTTCCGGCTGTGTCGATGTACTGTTTGACCATGTTGTCCATGACTGTGGCAAATTCCGCCCGGGTGATGCTGTCAACGGGGTGAAGCATTCCGCCGGAGCCCTGGATATAGCCCGCTGCCGTCATAGCGCTGAGCTCAAGCTGGGCCCAGGAGGCGATCTGTGCCTTATCGGAAAATACATTGAGTTGCGTCGCATCCTTGTCTTTAAGCAGGAAAGCTCTGGCCAGAACTACAAAGGCTTCCTGGCGGGTGATGCTGTCGTTGGGCCGCATCTTCGCATCTCTCATAAAGGTGCCCATCTGAATGGCCTTGGCCATCTCGTTGGCATACCATGCATCAGACGGCACATCGGTGACACCTGACAGGGAGGCGGCAACCTTGGCGCCGAAAGCCCTGTTGACGATGGTTGCCATCTGCGCTCTCGTCAAAGCAGCATCCGGTTTGATGTAGGAGGCGCCGTCTT
>LSQX01078886.1_pt1 | contig 22828 bp, 20 predicted proteins | sample 654561 | NCBI WGS metagenome assembly LSQX01 (sample SAMN04489861, study PRJNA283612) | anaerobic digester metagenome | isolation source: 4 biogas reactors fed with cattle manure at either 37C or 55C with and... | place: Denmark: Kongens Lyngby | collected 2014
CATTATGGGCGTTCCGTGATCTGCACACTCCCTCATCAGTGAATAGATGTAGGGGATGAGCCTGTAGCGAATCTTGATGAACTCGCGACAGATGGACGTGTAAGGTTCTCCCAGGGCGTAAGGCTCCTGCGGGACTGTCCAGATCGCTGAATGGTTTCGGAAGAGCGGAATGAATGCTCCAAGCTGGGTCCAGCGAGTGACTAACTCCGGGTCTGAGTCGAATAGGAACCCGCCTACGTCTGCGCCCACAAAGGAGACTCCCGAAAGGCTCAGATTGAGGCACATTGGGATGGACATCAGCAGATGCTCCCACCAGCTTGAGTTATCGCCAGTCCACACAGAGGCATGTCGCTGGATCCCTCCGCAGCCGGCCCGAGAGATGACGAATGGGCGGACTTCGGGCAGGAGCTTTCGGAATGCCTCCTGCGTCGCCTCGCTCATGAGATTGCCATAGGCATTATGAACGTAGGCATGGGGGACCTCCTCGCCCTGCGGGCCGTGGAGGGCGTCTTCGTCCATTGTCTTGGTTTCGGTGGCGAAGTTGGATGGTTCGTTCATGTCATTCCATATGCCCCGCACTCCTGCATCGAAGAGGACCCGATGGTTGCCGGCCCACCAGGAGCGCACGTCAGCCCGGGCGAAGTCTGGGTATGAAACAGTCCCCGGCCACACTACTCCCTTGTAATCTTTGCCATCAGCCTTTCTCACAAAGCATTGCCTGTCGCGCCCTTCGTTGTATACCCGGTAGTCTGGATCCACCTTGACGCCTGGGTCTACTATTGCTACAACCTTGAAACCCATATCCGCGAGGCGTGACATGAGTTCTCCCGGGCGCGGGAAGTCCTCAGGTTCAAAGGTGAAAACGCGAAAGCCGTCCATGTAGTCGATGTCAAGGTAGATGGCGTCACAAGGGATGTCGGCCTTTCGCAGGGCTTCGGCAACGTCGAGAACCTGGCTGTCGGGGCAATAGCTGAATCTGCACTGGTGGTATCCTAATGTCCACAGGGGCGGCATTTTCATGTGGCCGGTGAGCGCCGTGTATCTTCGGACTACGTCCGGTATGGCAGGGCCTGCGAAGAAGTAGTAGTCCAGCCTCTCCTCGGCAGATCCGAACCAGTACTCGCCTTCCGGCGTTTCGGGAATCCCGGTAAGCTCAGGCGGGATTTTGGAGCTGTTCGACATGGGATGCTGCTTCCCCATATTAAACGTGGACCTTGCAGCTGTATCCATGAACAGTCCGCAGGCAGATCCGCGGGAGAAAGCTATGAAGAACGGAATTGATATGTAAAGCGGGTCTGTGCCGGGCGTATACGGGCAGTCATCCGTGTTCCACAGGGTCATGGCAGTGCCGCCCTTGTCAAGGGAGCCGGTTCTTTCGCCGAACCCGTAGAAGTGGGTGTGAGGCTCGAGAACCTTGTAGCATCCTGCCCCGTCTTCATTCCAACCCATTCCGCGCGCGGCGCTGTCGCCACAGAGGAGTGTGCCATCAGGGCTGCAAAATGCGATTCTTACGGGGTCTTTCAAGATTTCGACTTTGACTGAAGGCGTCGAGATAGTCACTGATTGGCAACCGTCCTCGATGGTGACCTCGGGGTCAGGCCATTCTTGCTTCACAACAGAAAAGGATTGCGGCAGCCGGGGATGGACCTGATCCAGCCGAGTCATGCAGACTCGAACCAGGTCATTGGCGATCACAGACACATCCACACAGGAATCTGCAGTCTCGATGGAAACGGCATGTCTGCTTATGCTCACGTTGAGTAGTGGGCCAAGTGAGGCAAAGCCGTTATCTGACATTTCTAGCCCTCCATACAATATGTAAGATAATAGACTAATTTCAGTTGATAATCCTCTCGTAGTTCTAGATCCAAGCAAAATACCCTTCAAGGTGTGGAAACGGGTGTCTGGACCAAGTAAGTCTCGATAAGTTCCTACGCAATCCCCGGGTTTGCATTGTCCGCAATCAAGAGCCTGGCTGCTCGATTAGGCCAAGATACCTTTTGCGAGTTACTTAGTATCGTATCCCGGCATGCTGTTTTCGGGAACGAAGACGCTCCACAGGCACAGACATGGATGGGACAGGACAGGGTGCGCGCGTGGTTTCCTGACGATGTGACGTGAAGCTGAGCTGTAGGCAGGCTCCTCTCGGCGGCGCCGTGGAATGTGGTGTGAGGACTTGGTAGCCAACGAAGCCGTGTCGAGCAGGCAGCAAAGCCGTGCGCCACCTAAGGCCCCTTGCGTCAACCGCCAGGTGGAACAGGGATCATGCGGCCGTTGCCTGCGCCCAGGCTCGCACCGGTGACGGAGAGGATCGCATCCAAAACCTGATCATACGATGAAGTCGATTTGCTGCATTGTGCCGACTGTCTTGTCATCGCGAAGATACAACCCCAGCCGGGCCACTTCTCCTGCAGGGAGATTGGCGCTGTTTTTCATCTGAAACTGAGTGTCGACTGAACCCAGGTAGATAGCGCCTATCCCTGCTTCAGCCAATGACACGAGGGGTTCGGCGTCTGGAGCGCCTCCAGTCCACACGTAAAGTTGGGTCCAGGCCGGATCCCGCTCGTCTAGCCATCTATTGCCGTCGGAGTCGAGTTCGGCTAGTTCATCCATGCCATTTCCGGTGGACGGTCCGAATAGCTCGGTTCCGTCATTGACCATGCCGTCGCCGTTCCTGTCGAGAACGAGGAAACCGCTCCCCCGACAGAGTCCTGGGACCGTCTCTGTCTTGCCGTCCGAGTTCAGATCGAATTCGAACAGGGCATCGGAGAGTTGGGCGGCTTCGCCGGTGAGATTCATGATGATCGGGTCGACCTTCTTGCCATTCCCCATTCTTATCGAGGTAGAGCTGTACACAGACTCTTCATGGTGCATCGACAGGCTCAGGGTGAACTTGATCTGCTCGCCGTCTACAGTTGTTATTGAGCCTTCGGCCTCGAAGGACATGTGCTGGAAATCATGATACACGTACTCACGGTCGTATTCGACGCTCCACTCAGGCTCAGGAGCGGGCGTACCGCTTTGGGTTTGGGGTTCGCCTGTCTGGTTTCGGCCCTTCACCACTCTCGACAGATCGATTGTGTCGATCTCAATGCCTGTCACCAGTTCTATGATCCGCTTGATCATGCGAAGCTTTGGATCGGCGGAGGCCTCATCTGTGATTACTTCCTCCAGCGCTTGCGACTTGCTGGTTGACATGAAGTTCGCCTGTCTCAATGCGGCGCGGGCTTTGTCGGATATGCTGACCCGGTCAGCGGCTGAGCCGGGCAGGTTGGATGGGCTGAGTTCGGGCCCAACTTGCACCCGGAGCCTTTCCGACATAGTCTCCTGTCGCATGCGCGCATAATGGGAGGACATCGATATCGTCGAGTCTCGCACTAGCATCCTTGCACACCCCTAGTCGCGCGTATAGTGATCCCACTCACGTTATCGGCATGTTGCGTCAGAGTCTTAGCCGCGCCCGGGCGCCTGGCACTCCGGGCAACCTCTTTCGGCGACCCATGCATGATCCAAGATCGCTGGTTGCCCCGACACGAATGGCATTTGCCGGGGCACGCTGCAGGTACAGGAGGCCTGAAGCCGGAAAACGGGAGCTTGGTATCATTTGATCATGGTCTTGCTCTATGCTATACTAAGCTAGTCGAAGACAACTGTGAGGTCTGCACCTCGGAGGTGAAGAGGTTGAAGGATAATATCCATCCGAAGTTCCACATCACGACTGTAACTTGTGCTTGTGGCGAAAGTTTTGAAACTGGGTCTACCCGAGAGAATATCAGAGTTGATATCTGCTCGAAGTGCCATCCGTTTTCCACGGGCGTCCAGAGAGTCGTAGACACGGGCGGGCGGGTTGAGAAGTTCCGCAAGAAGCATAATCTTTAGCCAGTTTTTCTTGGGGGCGGCTTCAATGTACGAGGCCACCCCCAAGGGGCATGTACGGTCGGAGCCCGCTCGGGCTCCGGTTTTTTGAGTTTGCCTGCGCGAGGAGGGTGCGGTGTGCAAGGAGGCATACTTGGCACAGGATGGATAGAAGTGATCTGCGGCTCCATGTTCAGCGGAAAGACAGAAGAGTTAATCCGAAGAGTAAAACGGGCCAGGATAGCCAGGCAGAAGGTCGTGGCTATCAAGCCTGCGCTGGATGTAAGGTTTTCGTCCAATGATGTTGTGTCTCACGGAGGCGACAAGATTGGATGCACTCCTGTGGGAGATTCGGATGACGCTGAGGCAATGATACCCGATGATGTGCAAGTTGTGGCTTTTGACGAGGCGCAGTTCTTCGATCGCGGCATTGTCGATCTGTGTGTGCGTCTTGCCGACCGAGGCGTGCGTGTGATAGTTGCGGGGCTGGACTGCGATTTCAGAGGCGAGCCTTTTGGCCCCATGCCCGAGCTCCTCGCGCGCGCGGAGTACGTAACTAAGCTTTCAGCGATCTGTGTCAGGTGCGGCAATCCTGCGACCAGAACTCAAAGGATTATTGATGGCAAGCCTGCAAACTATGGTGATCCACAGGTGGCCATAGGCGCAAGTGAGATGTACGAGGCAAGATGCCGCAGATGCCACGAGGTTCCAGGAAGACCTACTCGGAGCAAGACAGGAGGTAGCGAAGGATGAGTCCTCGGTACCAATACGGAGGTCAGGCTGTTATTGAGGGCGTGATGATGCGCGGCCGCGACAGCGCGGCCATTGCTGTCCGCCGCCCTGATGGCGACATATCAGTGAAGATGCGGGATATTGAAAACTCAAAGCGGCCGTCTGTACTGAAGGCCCCTTTCATACGCGGGGTCGTCATGCTCATCGAGTCCCTGGTTATAGGGATGGAGTCGTTGATGTACTCGGCAAATGAATCGTCGGAGGAAGAGGAACAGCTGTCTGGAGGAGAAGTTGTGCTCAGCCTTGTGATGGCGTTCGGCCTTTTCGTCTTGTTGTTCATAGTGGTTCCCAATGTAATTGTCGCTTTTATGCAAAAACACATACCCAGCGTAGTGTTGGTCAACCTGTTAGAGGGCATTCTTAGGATCGCCATATTCCTCGTCTACATCGTGGTGATCTCGAAGCTAGAGGACATACAGCGTGTTTTTGCATACCATGGCGCAGAACACAAGACCATAGCGGCATGGGAGGCGGGCGAGGAACTGACGGTGGATAACGCACGCAAGCATAGCACGCTTCACCCGCGATGCGGAACGAATTTCCTCCTTATCGTCATGGTGTTGGCTGTTTTCGTATACAGCCTCCTCGGCAAGCAGGCGCTTGGGGAGAGAATTGTCAGCCGGTTGGTCCTCCTGCCTGTACTGGCAGGGCTATCTTACGAAGTTCTCAAGCTGGCCGGCAGACCTAATCCGTCTCCATTCATGAGATTGCTGTCTGCCCCGGGCTTGGCGCTTCAGAATTTGACGACGCGTGAGCCCGACGACTCAATGTTGGAAGTGGCGATCGCTTCGCTCATGGCTGTCATAGAAAAAGATCAGGCCGCAGGTGATGCGGCGGTGAGGCAAGATGATTGAAAAGCTAAATGAAATAGAGGCGAGATACGTCGAACTTGAACAGAAGATTGCTGATCCTGCAGTCATTGCTAATCAGGTTACGTACAGAAAACTCGCCAAGGCCCATTCAGACCTTGAGGAGATTGTGACCGAATACAGAAAGCTCAAGGATACAATGGCCGAAATTGAGTCTATCCGCGGGATGCTCGACGATCAGCTGGAGCCTGAAATGCGTGAGCTTGCCGAAGAGGAGCTCGGTGAGTTGGAGTCGACCCGGCTCGTTCTGGAGGAGGAACTCAAGGTTCTTCTCCTTCCCTCCGATCCCAGGGATGAAAAGAACGTCATTGTGGAGATACGTGCGGGAACAGGCGGAGATGAAGCAGCGCTCTTTGCTGGCGACTTGTTCCGCATGTACGCAAGGTATGCTGAGCGTCACGGGTGGGAACTGGAAGGCATGGCATCGAGCCCGACGGAGCTTGGAGGCTTCAAGGAGATCATCTTCATGATTTCCGGAGACAGGGTGTACAGTCGTCTCAAGTACGAGAGCGGCGTGCACAGGGTGCAGCGTGTTCCGGAGACTGAGGCATCGGGCCGAATTCACACCTCTGCGGCAACTGTGGCAGTTCTGCCGGAGGCCGAGGAGGTAGACGTGGATATTGACCCCAACGATCTGAAGATCGACGTATTCAGGTCGTCGGGGCACGGAGGCCAGAGTGTTAATACTACTGACTCGGCCGTCAGGGTTACGCATATCCCCACAGGCATGGTTGTTACATGCCAGGACGAGAAGTCACAGCACAAGAACAGAGACAAGGCTCTGAAGGTATTGAGGGCAAGGCTTCTTGAACGGCTTGAGGACGAACGGGAAGCGGACATTGCTGAGACGCGGAAGAGCCAGGTTGGATCGGGCGACCGAAGCGAACGGATCAGGACCTACAACTTCCCCCAGAGCAGAGTGAGTGACCACAGGATAGGCCTTACAACGCATAGGCTCGATAGCGTCCTCGACGGGGATCTGGAGGAGATAATTGAGGCGCTTATCTTGAATGAGCAGGGTGAGAGGTTGAAGAAGGCGGAATAGGAGCGAGTCGATGGGTGTAGCCGGCCACGGAAGGCAACTGCTTGACATACTGAAGCTGGCCTCGGATTATCTGGCCAGACAAGGCGTGGAGTCTGCAAGGCTCGATGCCGAAGTGCTTTTGGCGCATGTCCTGGAAACTGACAGGATCAGCCTTTATGTGAACTTCGAGCGAGAGCTGGAGGAAGCAGAGCTTGCCAGATTTCGCACAGCCCTCAGACGTCGGGCCTCTCGCATGCCTGTGGCCTACATCACAGGCTCCCGGGAGTTCATGTCGTTGGATTTCGCCGTCAACGAGCATGTCCTGATACCTCGGCCTGAAACTGAAATACTCGTGGAAACAGTGCGCGACCGCCTCATGCATGCTTCAAAAGAGAGACCGCGAATCGCCGACATTGGCACAGGAAGCGCGGCAATAGCTTGTTCTCTGGCTGTGCTGCTCCCAGATGCCCGGATACTTGCTTCCGATATTTCCCCCGAAGCTCTGGATGTAGCTATGGAGAATGTAAAACGCCACGGGCTTGAGGGACGAGTCGTATGCATGCAAGGAGATCTCCTTGCAGTTCTCGCTCCAGGCACAGAGTGGGAGCTGGTGGACGCCATAGTCTCTAACCCTCCATACATTCCTCTGGCTGAGCTTGATGCCCTCAGCCCTGAGATATCAGAATACGAACCCCGCGCCGCGCTGGATGGAGGGGCTGATGGTCTCAAGTACTACCGGAAGCTTGCACAGAGCGCCGCCCGGAAGCTTGCGGATGATGGATTCGTCGCTCTTGAGGTGGGAGACCGACAAGCTCTGGATGTTATCGGCATTCTGGAAGCATCAGGGTTTGTGAACGTGGAGACTGTGGACGACTATTCGGGGACGGCCCGGGTTGTCGTGGCTACTAGATCGACTGTATCAGGCTGATCAAGCAAGAACGGTATTACTGCAGACTACATGGTGGGAGGCGATGCTGATGCCTGATGCCCCAGATGAACACGAAAAGCTGGCTACAGTGCGGATTCAGGTCGATCCGCGAAGCCGAGCAGAAACCTTGGAGGAGGAGCTTGGGGAGGCCGCCCGAGTTCTCAGGCAAGGTGGGACGGTTGCATTTCCCACAGAAACCGTTTACGGGCTGGGCGGAAATGCGCTTGACAGGCGGGCGGTAGCCCGCATTTTTGCAGCCAAGGGCAGGCCGCAGGATAATCCGCTCATTGTTCACATAGCGCAGATGGAAACACTCGATAATATTGCGTCATCTGTATCGCCCGAGGCCAGGAGGCTGGCTGATCGGTTTTGGCCTGGTCCTCTCACACTGATTCTGCCGAAATCGGATGTGATTCCTGACGAAGTCACTGCAGGGCTCAAGAGCGTGGCTGTTAGAATGCCGTCTCATCCCGTGGCTTGTGCCTTGATTCGGGCTGCCGGAGTTCCGATTGCGGCGCCATCGGCGAACATATCGGGAAGGCCGAGTCCGACCGCAGCTGATCATGTGTGGCGCGACATGGCCGGGCGAATAGACATGTTAGTTGACGGAGGCGCCACCGACATCGGATTGGAATCGACTGTCCTGGACATGACCTGTTGGCCTCCTGTAATACTGAGGCCGGGAGGGGTTGCTCTTGAGGCCATAAGGGAGTTGATCCCGGAGACGAGGATCCTGGCAGGCGAGGATAGTCTGAAGGCGGCTCAGAGGTCTCCGGGCTTGCGTCATAAGCACTACTCTCCCTCATCTGAGCTTTGGCTTGTTGTGGGGGAGTGGAAGTCGCAGGTGCGGGAGATTGCAGAGAGGGCAGCAGCTGAGGCGCGCTGTGGAAGGCGCGTAGGGCTTCTGGTCAGTGCGGAGACTGCGGCCGAACTCCGGGCGCTGCTCACGCCCGAATCGGGTTTTCCCGAAAGCGAGAGTCTTGAGAGGTATGTCATCGTGGCTGAGGTTGGGTCTCGAGATGATCCTCAAGAAGTGGCTTTAGCGCTCTTCGACGGCATGAGGCGTCTTGACGAGGCAGATGTCGGGATAATGTTTGCAGAATCGTATGATACTGCCGGTGTAGGGCTGGCAATCATGAATAGGTTGACAATGGCGGCCGGCGGACGAGTGGTTGAGGTTTGAGGCCAGGGAGGAAACGGTCGGATTTCGGAGAAATCCATCGAATAGGCGGTGAACGCGGTGCCTCGTAAGATCTTGTTTGTTTGCAGCGGCAACACGTGCCGCAGTCCGATGGCTGAAGCCATCATGCGAAAGGTCATCGAATCAGAATTCCCTGAGATGGCAGGCGAGTTTCTTGTGGAATCGGCTGGCGTTTCTGCCATCGACGGTATGGCTGCCTCAGATAATGCATTGGCGGCGGCAGCTGAGATTGGACTAGACCTGTCGGCTCACCGCGCCAGGCTTCTCACTGAGGAGCTCGTTTCGGACGCTGACATAATACTTGCAATGGAGGGTAAGCACATGGCTGGAATCCTGGCTCTATATCCGCGGGCGGCAGGCCGGGTGCATACCCTTGCGGATGTGGATATCGCAGACCCCTTTGGGAGTCCACTCCAGGAATACATGCGGGCCAGGGACGAGATAGAGGCGGCCGTGCGGCGATCCCTGAGCTTAATCAATCGAGGTGGCACCGGATGAAGGTAGCAATTGGATCAGACCATGCTGGTTACGATGTGAAGGAAGAAGTTCTGAAGAAGCTCTCATGCGAAGGCCATGAAGTCAAGGACTTTGGAACGCATTCGCATGAAAGCGTAGATTATCCAGATATTGCCCACGAAGTGGCTGAGGCTGTTGCCAGCGGCGACTGCGATAGGGGCGTTCTGATTTGTGGAACCGGAATCGGGATGTCGATTGCGGCAAACAAGGTTAGGGGAGTGCGGGCTGCACTATGCCATGACGACTTCACTGCTAGGATGGCCAGAGAGCACAATGATGCCAACATACTGGCTGTTGGCACCCGTACCACAGCGACATATGGAATCATGCGAATGGTAGACATATTCCTTTCCACGGAATTTGCAGGAGGTCGGCACGCAAACAGGGTGAGCAAGATCGAAAAGCCTTAGTGAAGCTATCGGGGGTGCGCAGATTGGGAGAAGTCCACGTAATTGATCATCCATTGATACAGCACAAGATAACTCTGATAAGAGATAAGGAGACGGGGCCAAAAGACTTCAGGGACTTGGTGGGCGAGGTTGCCATGCTTATGGCGTACGAGGTAACCCGCGACATGCAAGTCGAGTCTATCGAGGTAGAAACCCCGATAGCACGAACAACAGGCAAGCAGCTGGCAGGAAAGAAAGTAGCGGTTGTGGCCATTCTCAGGGCTGGCCTGGGCATGGTAGACGGAGTTTTGAAGCTGATCCCTGCAGCAAGAGTAGGACACATAGGCCTTTATCGCGATCCTGACACGTTGAAGCCAGTCGAATACTACTGCAAGCTTCCGTCAGACGTGTCAGAGCGTGAACTGATAATGCTTGACCCGATGCTTGCCACAGGCGGATCTGCCTGTGCGGCGATTCAGTTCGCAAAAGACAGAGGGGCGACCAATATCAAGCTGGTAAACTTGATCGCGGCCCCAGAAGGCATTCGCCTGGTCCACAAGGTTCATCCAGATGCGGACATTTATGTTGCCGCAGTCGATGAACGGCTCGATTCCCACGGCTATATCGTGCCTGGCCTGGGGGATGCTGGCGACAGGTTGTTCGGAACTAAGTAGAAGCGCGCATGCGCAGGCAGGGAAGGTATCGAGTATGGGTCAATCAAGCGGGGAGAGGCCTTCTTGGGACGAATACTTCATGGAGATAGCAAGGGTGGCTGCCAGAAGATCCACTTGCCTCAGGAGGCAGGTGGGCGCAGTGGCCGTGAGAAACAGGCAGATCCTTGCGACTGGATACAACGGAGCTCCTGCAGGGCTCGCACATTGCAGCGAAGTTGGTTGTGTTCGTGCCACGCTCGGGATTCCGTCTGGCGAGCGCCATGAGCTCTGCCGTGGGCTCCACGCAGAGCAGAATCTCATAATTCAGGCTGCTGTGCATGGGGTGGCGATGTCCGACGCTACTGTGTACTGCACTTTCCAGCCGTGTGTGGTCTGCTCAAAAATGCTGATTAACGCAAAAGTGGCTAGAGTCGTCTTCGCAGGTGAGTATCCGGACAGACTAGCATATGAAATGCTGCAGGAGGCTGGGGTAGAACTGTCTCGCATGCAACAATGAGATCTCAGCTCTGAATTAGTACTGCGACGGCTTTATGCAGAACCGACGGGAGTGCGACAACTTGAACAGGTATCTAACGGCTTTCCTGTTCTCAATTGCATCATCATTTATGCTCACTCCTCAGATAAGGGCCTTTGCCTTGAAGCGGGGCATAGTCGACCGTCCAAGAGGCAGACGTGTACATGAGGTTCCTGTGCCCATGCTTGGAGGGGTGGGAATATATCTATCATTTCTTGCAGCGTGCGTCATTTTTGCAAGAATTGATAGAAACACTATCGGACTTCTTCTGGGCGGCGCTATCATAGTTGCCGTCGGAGTGTGGGACGATATATGCGAGCTCAATCCCAGGACGAAGCTCTGCGGCCAGATTGCAGCCGCTGTGGTGCTCGTTCTTTTTGGAGTCAAGATCGAATTTGTAACAAATCCACTTGGCGGAATGATATATCTCGGGCCGATGTCGATACCCCTCACGATTATCTGGCTTGTAGCGTTCATGAACGTTATCAACTTCATCGACGGTCTGGACGGTTTGGCTTCCGGGGTATCTGCCATCGGCGCCGGCGCAATGGCGTTTGCTGCTTTTCGGACCGGCCAAATGCAGCTCGTTATCATGTCAATGGCGCTGGCCGGAAGCGCTCTGGGTTTCCTGTACTACAATTTCAACCCTGCTTCTATATTCATGGGCGATGCAGGAGCCATGTTCCTCGGATTCGCCATAGCCGGAATATCTGCCATGGGCGCGTTGAAGACTCCGGCAACGTTGGCATTGGCAGTCCCTGTGTTGGTAATGGGAGTTCCAATACTGGATACGGTTTTCGTAATCTTCAAGCGCGTTCGCCAGGGCGTGCCCATATCGACAGGCGACAAGGAACATGTGCACCACAGGCTGCTGGCTATGGGAATGACCCAGCGCGAAGCTGTACTTACTATCTATGCGGTGAGCGGACTTCTGGCAGCAACAGCGTGCGGTGTGGTCATCGTCAATCCTCGGGTTGGCCTTGGGGGAGCAGTTGTTGCATTTGGCGCCCTCATAATTGCAGGCGAGAAGTCTGGCGTCATGAGACTCGGGCCTCGCCGAAAGATGGGCGAATGAAGGCCGGGCTTCCGTGCTCTGCCTATTGATGTGTTGGAGGTTGTTGAATGGGACGGATCAAAGTCCTTTCTGTCTTTGGCACCAGGCCGGATACGATAAAGCTTGCGCCCGTAGTTGCGGAGCTTTCCAGGCATCCGGAGAAGATATGCTCTGTGACTGTGGGGACTGCGCAGCACCGTGACATGATGGACCAGGTTCTTGCAGTGTTCGGCATTTCGCCCGACTATGATCTCGGGGTCATGCAAGACGACCAGTCTCTTTTCGACATTGCAGAGCGAGGCTTGCGCGGACTTGAGGAAGTGCTTCTTCGTGAGAAGCCTGACATCACCCTTGTTCATGGAGACACTTCCACAGCCTTTGCCGGGGCGTTAGCTTCGTTCTACTGCAGGACTGAAGTAGGCCATGTAGAGGCTGGTTTGCGTACGGGCCATAAATTCGATCCCTTTCCGGAGGAGATGAACCGGAGGCTTGTGGGCTGCCTTGCCGATGTGCATTTTGCGCCTACCACTGACCACCTGGAGAACTTGCTTCGGGAGAATTTCCCCCGCGAGAGCATATACGTTACGGGGAATACTGTAGTCGATGCAGTAATGCAGGTTGCTCGCAGCCGAACGGGATACTCCGACCCCGAACTTAAGTCACTGGATCTTGAGGGCAGGAGGATGATCCTGGCAACCGCGCACAGGCGCGAGAACATAGGCGAGCCCATGCACAACATCTGTAGAGCTATTCGTGATGTACTGGCTGACTACCCTGATACTGTGGTCGTAATGCCGGTCCATCTGAACCCCAGAGTTAGAGAGACCGTAATCCGTGAGCTTGGCGGGGTTGAAAGATGCCATCTCGTCGATCCCGTTAGCTACCCCGATATGGTCGGCTTGATGGAGGCCTGTTATATGGTGATGACTGATTCCGGAGGGCTCCAGGAGGAAGCTCCGGCTCTGGGCAAACCGGTTCTCGTGCTAAGGCGAACAACGGAGCGGCCGGAAGGAGTCAGAGCAGGAACTTTGCGTCTCGTCGGGGTAGACCGGGAGCGGATCAGGGAAGAAGCAGGTATTCTTCTTGAAGATGACGAACAATACCGAATAATGGCGAGCGCCCCTAACCCTTATGGTGACGGCAACGCAGCTCGCAGAACGGTTATGGGAATACTCCATCATTACGGGCTCATTGATGAAAGGCCTTCCGATTTCACGCCCAGATAGTGTCGGGAAGATATTCCCGGTTGTGCTCTGGATACGCCCGGTGCTAAACTACGCAGGGAGCAGATTGCTTGTTCTGGGATTGGAGGAGGTATAGTGGGTTCTCTCATTATAAAAGGCGGTGTGCCGCTCCACGGCAGAGTGCGCGTGGGGGGTGCGAAGAATGCCTCCTTGCCGATTCTTGCAGCTTCACTGCTCTCCGGCGGTTCTTCTACGGTAGAGGATGTACCGGAACTGTTGGATGTCGAGACCATGTGCGGGGTCCTGTCATCTATTGGCGCCCGAGTATCCAGATCAAGAAACAAGGTCACAGTAGATGCAACCGAGATCTCGTCATTTTCGCCCCCTTATGATCTGGTCAGGGCGATGCGGGCATCTTTTCTGGTTATGGGGCCGCTACTGGCGCGCATGGGTTGCGCCAGAATCGCACTTCCCGGAGGGTGTGCAATAGGTTCTCGTCCCATTGATCTTCACCTGAAAGGCTTCGCCGCGTTGGGAGCGGAAATAGAAATAGGATACGGACAGATAGAGGCCAGAGCAGACAGGCTCGAGGGTGCCCGAGTGTATCTGGACTTTCCCAGCGTCGGAGCTACTGAGAATATCATGATGGCTGCTGTGCTTGCATCTGGAACTACGATGATAGAAAATGCAGCTCAAGAGCCTGAGATCGTCGACCTTGCGAACTTTCTGAACTCTATGGGTGCACATGTGAGGGGCGCGGGAACTACCGTCTTGCGAATCGAAGGTGTGCCAGAGCTTGAGCCTACTACTTATATGGTGGTTCCCGACAGGATAGAGGCGGGAACCTTCATGATAGCTCCTGCAATCGCCGGGGGTTCGCTTGTCATAGAGAACGTAGTTTCGGAGCACCTCAAGCCGATCACTGCGAAGCTCCGCGAGTGCGGTGTCACAGTGAACGAGAATGATGACGGCTCCATGTTCGTGGAAAGAAACGGCCGCCCCAGGGGTGTAGATATCAAGACAATGCCGTACCCAGGATTCCCTACTGATCTTCAGGCGCAGTTCATGGCCTTGATGACTACGTGCTCGGGGTCTTCTGTGATAACCGAGACAGTCTTTGAGAACAGGTTTATGCATGTGGCAGAGCTCATGCGCATGGGTGCCGGCATCAAGATAGACGGACGTTCTGCTATTGTAGAGGGGCAGAACAAGCTTCTCGGCGCCCAGGTAAAGTGTACTGACCTCAGAGCTGGTGCAGCGTTGGTCCTTGCGGGCCTTGCTGCTGAAGGACAGACCGAGGTGTCAGACATCTACCACGTTGACCGAGGTTATGAGAATTTCCATAGTAAGTTGGCCTCGGTTGGGGCTGATATTGTGCGAGTTGGCTCTGCTGAGGCTGAACGCGCGGTCTAGCGAAGATTTCATCTTGCTGCAAATTGAGACATTGATACAGGAACGCCTTTTGGAAGGCGTCCTTTTTTTATGCTTCCAGGGCAGGGTGGCCTACTGGCAGGTCAGTTTCTGAGGGAAGTGACCTGCCCACATATTGTACCCTGGAGATTTTGACATACTGGAGGGTCAGTCTGTGGGCGAGTGGGCATCGGACTCTTGATCCTCATGTCGCTGCCGCGAGCGCGCTGGAGATATTCAGATGCTTGGAACATCCGCCGAGCCAAAGCAGGAGGACGGAGCCGGATAACTCGCAAGAAGCATCTTGGCCTGATCGAGTGGCCAGGCTGTGAATTGCGGGTAATGCAGACTCGTGGATTCCCCGGAAATTCACCGAGACTTACTTAGACGCCAAACGTGCGTCTAACAGGCACTATAGTGCAAGCTAATCAATGGGGCAGAAACTTGTTGAGACTTACTTTAAGGCCGGTGTGGATGGCTACCCTCCGGGCCAAACGTACACTCTCGCCTGCCTGTGGCCGGGGCAAGTCCCGAGGGGAAGAGAATCCCGAGATTGCGTAGCCTGTGTACGGAGTATCAATTCACACCGTGTGCTCTAGCATAACTCGGCCTGCTGGAACACGCTGTTTGCCGGCCATGCAGAAAGTGGCCGCATGGAACATGTTCCGTCTGGAACATCAGTTTGGGCCTGCAGAATGTGTGTAAGACAAGACAACTAAGTGACAGCGAGCGACAAGCTGGCAGCCCGCAACGGGATCTCGTGCCGGCGAGCTGCTGTTCTACGTTTGCCGCTCGGGCATAGACTGTACAGCTTTTCATCCGGCAGGGGAGGTATGTACGTCTGTGTCCCGAATGACATGGTTTCTGCTCTCGATGTGCGTCATTGCTGTAATAGTCATACCCGGGACCATAGCCTTATTTGTTCGGCCAAAGGCAACGCCCGGTTCGAAAGTATCCCTATGGGTGGATCTTTGGGATGCTAAAGCGCAAACTGTACGAAAAATGCCTCTAGAGGACTACTTAGTGGGAGTGGTTGCTGCAGAGATGCCTGCCTCTTTTGGCCTGGAGGCCCTGAAGGCGCAAGCTGTGGCAGCCCGCACTTATACTGTTCGGAAGATGTTGCAGAACCAGGAGAACTCGGCTTCTCGCGACGCGCATAGGGGAGCGGTCATCTGCAGTGACCCTTCCCACTGCCAGGCCTGGAACTCCAGAGAGGAGCTCCTCAGAAAATGGGGAGTGGCAGGCTACCTGGGCAATATAAGAAAGATAATCGCAGCGGTGGAGGAGACGGACGGCCTTGTTGTGACATACAATGGCAGTCTCATTGACGCCGTATACCATTCATGCTGTGGGGGCATGACGGAGGATGCCGCTGATGTATGGGGAAGGCGAATTCCATATCTTGTGGCAGTAAGTTGCGGATGCCAGAGGAAGGCTCTGGAGCTTGGGGAGATGAAGACCTGGGAGAGAGCCGAGCTTCTTGCGGCACTTGGATTGGGCGGGACATCGCTTCCTGCAATTGCATCGGGGGTTCAGGTAGTGGCGAGGACTGCGACGGCCAGAGCTAGCATGGTGTCTGTTTATGGCATAACTGTCGCTGCGGCCGAACTGAGAAAAGCGCTTTCGCTCAAGTCTACGCGTCTTGCAGTTGTGTCTGATACGAGGAGCGTGACTTTCACAACCACAGGCTACGGGCACGGAGTAGGGATGTGCCAGTGGGGGGCCGAGGTTCTTGCTCAAGCGGGTTGGACTTTCGATGCCATACTGAAGCATTACTACTTCGGTGCTGACATACAGAGACTGGATTAAGGCTTTGGCAATCTTGTATTCTGCAAGCTCCCGTGTTTTCTCCCGCTTGATGTTGCAATCGGAGCGCGGGCGGATCAGCTGCAAAAGGGGGAGTGGTGCGTTGCATGTTCAAATAGCATACTAGCCGAGGCCTCGGGGAAGAATTAGAACCCGAGGTGATTTTATGAAATTGCCGTTGAATAGGAGTTCTATGTTGAAGTTGGCGATTGTCGGGGTTGCATTCGTCGTGATTGGATTCTCCCTGGCCGTAATCTTTCGCAACCATCGCCAGAACCTGCCGGCTGGGGCAGAAGGCCATCATGGCACTGGTTCTGAAACAGCGGCCGACAGGACAGATGCAACTAGGACCTCTCCTGACTCTGCGGGCGCACCAGTCGAGGGCGACGAGGAAGAGAAGGTCAATTCAATCGAGTCGGTGCAGAGTGGACCCCGGTTGCCTGAGACGATGGTAGTGCCTGTCAATGGCGTGGTAGTTGCGGAGTTCGGCTGGCGGCGTGATCCTGTGATGGATTACTGGAGATTCACCGATGGCATCGACATATCTTGCCTGCCTGGAACCGAGGTTCGAGCTGCCCTGTCTGGAAAGGTTGTTGACGTGGAGAGGGACGAACGCGGCGTATTGGCCATAAGGCTTGAGCACGCCGGGGGCATTGAAAGCTCCTACGAGAATCTGAGAACGGTCTGGGTCGAAGAGGGCGATGAAGTCGGGCAGGGTGCGAGTGTGGGCGACGTCGGTGTAGGCCTATTGTCATCAGAGGGGGAGAGCGTTGTCAGGTTCATGGTTATCGATCACGGCAATTTCATCGACCCTGCCCAGTGCATTGGTAAGCGCTTCTAGCTAGGCATAATCCACCCCTGGGCGAATATAGATCTAGCAAACGGCAGGGGGGAGGCCGGACGCTAGATGAGGGAATACATTCGTCGGCGTGTTCTCGACGTAACCGACCACATTCTGCAGACCCAGGCAACGGTACGCCAGACGGCACGCCTGTTCAATGTGAGCAAGAGCACCGTCCACAAGGATGTGACGGAGAGGCTTCCCTCGATAAACAAGCAGCTTGCCAGAAAAGTAAAGAAGATTCTGGATCGGAACAAGGCGGAAAGGCATCTCAGGGGTGGTGAGGCGACCAGGAGGAAGTATAGATCGGGCAACGGGCGGCAAGGGTGACCGGCGAAAGAAGAGTAGAGTAGAGCATAGCGAAGACCGGCGCAGGCAGGACCGGCCGGTCCTTCATTTGGTCTGCTTTTTTGGGGGTGCGACATGCCATCATACGTAGCGGATATTGGGATAGACTTCGGTTCAGACAATATCAGAGTGTACATGCCTCGAAAAGGTGTAGTGATAGATGAGCCTTCAGTCGTGGTTTTTCACAGGGAAACCGAATTGATGCTGGATGTCGGAGACCGTGGGCGTGAGCTGCTACTTGCAGATCCCGGTTCCTGCATTCCCGTAAGGCCTTTGATTCATGGGTCAATCCGCCGTTACGATGCGGCGTTGCTGCTCATGAAGCGCATTATCTGGCGGGTGGCAGGGGGGAGAGGGTTTGCGAAACCCAGGGTGGCGGTCGCAGTTCCATCATGCCTGTCAGATGTGGAAGCGAGGGCCTGGATAACCGTGGCCACTGAGGCCGGCGCAAGAGGGGTCATGCTACTAGAGGCGCCTATTGCGGCTGCGATGGGCGCGGAGATGGATATACTCGACGCTCGTGCGCAGATGGTAATCGATGTAGGCGCAGGCGTTACAGATATTGGAGTAGTCGCCGTTGGGGAGATCGTGCTTTCGGATCGTGTCAACACGGGCGGTCGGTCCATGAACGAAGCCATCCAGAAGCATGTCCGTTCTGAAGTCGGGTTAGTGTTGGGAGATATGGCTACGGAGGACGCGAAAATCAAGGTTGCGGTTGCCCGCGACGGATTTGAACCCCGTTGTGCTTTGGTGCATGGGAGGGACCTGAAAACAGGACTTCCTCAACAGGCCATACTTACCACTGAGGATGTGGCCGGGGCGATAGGCGGGAAGATTGAGGAGATAGTCGAGGGGATCCGATGCGTTCTTCGGAGAGTTCCTGTGGAACTTGTGATGGATATCTCCAACTGCAGAGTTGTACTGACCGGCGGTGCGTCACGCATGAGGGGGTTTTCTGACATCGTCAGCGAGCGGCTGGGCATGCCCGTTCGGACGGCTAGAGATCCGGAGTTTTGTGTCATCAGGGGCACAGGCGAGCTTCTCTCAAATGCTGATCCCAGGATGACAAAGGCCATAAAGAGTGTATGATAGATAGGAGGTTTATTTGGATTTGCGCGTGCCATAGGAAGTGCCATGAGAGGAGCGTTATGTTTGGTGTTGGGGAAAAAGATTCTCTCCAGTATTCTGGCTTTGCTGGTTTTCATGTGGACAGGCTCGGTATTGACGGAGATGTCAGCAGAAGCGTCTCCTGTTCCAGCTTGCCCAATTATCGAAGTGAGCGATGTTGTCCCCGGCATGAGAGGTACGGGGAAAACAGTCTTCCACGGGACTCAGCCTGAGGACTTCGATGTTGAGGTCATAGCCGTACTGGATGGAGCCGGGAAGCTGAGCGACTTGATACTTATACGCGTGTCAGGCCCGGCTATTGAGGATGCAGGCGGGATAGCCGAGGGGATGAGCGGCAGTCCGGTATATGTAGACGGTAAGCTGATGGGGGCCATTGCGTATGTGTTCTCCGGAAGTGATCATTTCATGGGCATGGTTACCCCCATTTCCGACATGCTCAAAATCCTTTCATACCCCGACGCGGTTAGCGCTTCTGACGCTATGGGACGCAGGTTGACCAATCAGGCGCGGCTTGACGAGATTCGCACTGCCGCAGCCACGCCTGTCACGGTGAGCGGCCTTTCAGGGAGGTCGCTAGAAAGGCTTTCGCGGTCGCTGGAGGAGTATGGATTGACTGTCAGGCCTCGGTTTCTAGCAGCCGGCAGAGGAGGTCGGGGTTCGTCTGGTTCCAGTTCTATGCAAGATCAACGTGCTCCAGGACGAGACACGCCTGATATGGTGCCCGGTTCTGCCATTGGGGTGCAACTTGTAAGGGGTGATATTGAAGCCACTGCTTTTGGAACCGTTACCTACGTGGACGGCGATGCTTTCCTGGCCTTCGGCCATCCTATCCTGGGGAAGGGTTCAAGTGCACTGGCTGCGTGTTCTGCCTCTGTTCATAGCATCATAAAGTCTGATTCTGCTCCATTCAAGATTCTTGCTTCCGGCGTCCCTGTAGGCGTAATCACCCAGGATCGTTTGAATGGGGTTGGCGGGCAGTTCGGGAAGACAGATGCGTATGTGCCCGTTTCCATAGGGGTGGAGGATCGCGAGACTGGCAGAAACAAGAGGATTTCAGTGTCGATTGTGCCTGAAGAATCCCTCATAGCAGAGATGTTCGGGGTAGCGGCGTTGGCGGCGGTGGACGGCGTTACAGATAGAGTAGGGCCTGGGACTGCAACGGTTTCGATGAAGCTGAAGGTGGCCGGGCGCGATAGGGTTGAGCGCAAGAACGTATTCTTTAGCTCTTCTGATGTTGCGGGGACAAGTGTCGGAGAAGCGTATGACATGCTCTGGCTGGTTGCTAACAATGCCACAGAGAAGGCCGATATTGAGGAAATCGAGCTCTACGCAGAAATCGAGCCGGTCAGGCGGACGGCAATGATTGAAGATGTCAAGGTGATGGAGGAGTCTGTGCGGCCAGGCGACACAGTGACTGTATCAGTCACGCTGCGCCAGCACAGGGGAGACCGTATAACCAGGATGATGTCGATTGTAGTTCCCGAGGATGCGCCAGGCGGAGTTCTCTCCTTGTGTGTGCGCGGGGGCAACGTAAGCATCTTTGATGACGGAGACTATGGCTTCGATTCAGCCTCTCTGGAGGACATGCTCTATGTTGAGCTTGATGACATGATTGCGAACTTTACTTCGAGGCCTTGCGGCAATGAGATTGTTTTGGAACTCGAGCCATACCTGTTCAACGATGGTGAATATGGATGGGCTGAGACCGAGGACCCTGAATCTCAGGTGGACGGGCTGAGGGGGAGAGGCTCGAAAGAGAAGGAGCTGAAGGCGCCTGTCGCGGGGGGAGCCGAGGGAGGGCCTTCTGACAGACCTGCGATGGTACGCATGGAGACGGACTGGGTTGTCGAAGGAATGCGATGGGTTACGATAGATGTTGAAACCCCGGATCAAGGGGTCGAGAGCTTCTACCCGGCCGAGATCTAGGCGGTGGTTCCAAGGCTGTCGTTCCGGGATAGCCATGTCAGCGAGTCAGCGATGGCTTCGCGCAACGGCCTCGGAGAATATCCGAGCTCCCGGCGGGCTTTGGCGCTGCTGATACTGGAATTGCTTAGGAGCGTTTCGATGGAGTATCGTGTGATCCGGGCCTCCTTTCCCGCGATGCTGCACAGCAAGTCTGAGCAGTCCGCATAGGCCAGAACGAGCCACACGGGTATAGACGGCCGCCCTACTGGCTTGCGCCCGCACAGCTTATCGACGAGAGCTCCCAGTTCTCGTATGCTGATATACTCGCCGGAGAGGATATATGCTTCTCCGGCTTTCCCTTTCTCGGCGGCAAGGATGAGGCCTGTGGCCACATCTCGAACATCCACGAAATCGTAGCCGCCTTCAGCAGGCATCGCTCTTATGGAGTTGAGGGCCAGGTCCCGGATGACTCTGCCCATGATCGAACCACGGTAGTCGTAGGGCCCAATTACGCCGGTCGGGCAAGCGATGACTGCGTTCAAACCCTGCTTGACTGCCTTCAAGACGTCGAGCGACGCCTGGGCTTTGGATCGGTCATAGCCTCCCCTGGATTTGCCTGGATCGAACCCGCACGATTCATCGACAGTTGTCCCGGCAGGCGGCTCCACGAGAGCGTGAATTGAGCTGCAGTATACTAGCCGGCGCACTCCCGTCTTGATGCAGGCGGCAATGACGTTTCGGGTGCCGTCCACATTGACGCTCCAAACGAGTTGCTCCTGCGCGGAAGCTATGCTGACCTGGCCGGCAACATGATAGACTATGTCAATGCCTTCGAATGCTTCTTGCAGGGTGTCAGGGTCCAACAGATTGCCCCGGGCAATGTCAACCGGAAGGTCGGCGAGGGGCCGCATATCATCAGAGGGCATTACTAGGGCCCTAACAGCCTCTCCTCTGGCTATGAGCTCCCTTGCCAGAACATTGCCTATGTGGCCTGTTGCGCCGGTTACCATCTTCATTGACAAGTCTCCCCTAATACAGATTGTGCAGGTGCTATGGGATTGAAACGATGACTGACTGAACGGTCAGTCAGGTACAGTATATGGATCGAGCGGTTGCATGTCAATGCAGGCCTATTTGGGAGAAGAGCCATCAGGCGGCGGTAGATGGAAGAGAGCCCATGCCCTGCATCATGTCCCGTGCTTTCACTGGCAGGAGGTCAAAGGGAAGCGGCCGGTCCTTGTCGAAGTCGGGGCTGGTGGTAAATGTGAGGAAGAAGGTCGTAATTGCCATAGCGCTGCTGGGCGCCGCCCTCATGGGGGCAATGGTGCTGAGGCGAAATCTGGCGGGCATCACCTCTCAGGTGGCGGGTGCCGGTCTTTCCCATGCCTTGGGAGTATCAGACATTCACGTAGGGCGGGTAGCTGCAAGAGGCATCCGCTCGATCACCCTTGCCGATGTGCGGTTGGCCGAGGCTCTCAGCATAGAGCGTGTCGTAATACATTACGACATAGGCGACATCATCCGAGATCGGGTTGGGTTGGCCGAAAGCATTACCAGTGTGCGCGTGTACGGTGTCGATGTTGACGTTGCAGCTCTCAGGACGTCGCTTCTGCGGCCGTCCGGTCGCTCTGCATCAGGCGGCAGCCCATCGCGTGGCGGTGGGCAACAGAGCAAGCCCGGCGGATTCGATGCTCCCATCGAGATTCGGGATATCTCGATCGCGCTGCCAACGTCAGGAGGCGACCTTCGCGTGCTTGAGGCGGCGGAGGCCAGGGTGGAAGGCTCAAAGCGGGAGGGACGCCAGACGTGGAAGGTTTCGCTTTCGAATCTCACATATCGCGATGGGCGATCCCTTGAGATGAAAAGCCTGAATGCCATTGTCGATCTGCGTGGTGAGACATTGGGAGTCTCCGAGCTTGAGGCAGAGCTGTTCGGTGGAAGCATGAGCGGAGGACTGGTTCTGCGCCAAGTCCAGGGCAGCCAGCTTTGTATCAGCGGCAACCTTGATATCTCTGACGTCTCCTATGAGGGACTCAAGGTATCTGCCTGTGTTAGAATGGACGAAGACGGAGCCGTTTGGGCTCGTAGCAATGTAAGGTTTCCGCTGACCGAAGGAAGCGGGTCCGTTGAAGCGGAGTATGAGGGTAGTCTGCGGGTGCCTGGAGTCGTGATAGGTGCCGGAGGTGAAACGCCAACTCCAAGCCCGGATGGGCACATTCTCGAGGTCAATGGAGTTCTCCGCCTGATCGATGTCGATGCCGGACAGTATAGGATCAGCGACATGGAGTTGGATGTCAATGCCGGCTATGACGGAAGGGAAGTCAAGGCAACGATTGCCGGGGAACATGCTTCGATGGAGACAATCGGCAGGGCCCTGGGCCATGCCATTG
>LSQX01005905.1_pt1 | contig 22822 bp, 19 predicted proteins | sample 654561 | NCBI WGS metagenome assembly LSQX01 (sample SAMN04489861, study PRJNA283612) | anaerobic digester metagenome | isolation source: 4 biogas reactors fed with cattle manure at either 37C or 55C with and... | place: Denmark: Kongens Lyngby | collected 2014
GCCCTCAGCCCCTCGGCGTTTGCGCGTTTGTGTGGCTGACGCTTGCAGTAATCGCCGTGATAGTCGCGATTATTATTGCCAAGGCAATCAGGCGCGGCAATTCTCGTGAAGACACGATTCAATCCGCCGCAAAGGACAGGCTTGAAAAAGGCAGAGCGGAAGACGAGGCGCGGAAAACGCCTGCACACGGCGGCGAGCCTCCTGCCGACTCCCCCGACTCCCCCGATTCTGAAAATGACAATGATTCAAAAAATATAAATAACGAAAACGGAGATGGTGAATAATGGGTTTTGAAGAAATCGCCGCAAAAGCAGTTAAAAAAATCAGCATCAGAAGCGGTAAAAAGATGCTTAAAAAAAATGGACCCGCCCCCGAAATAGCTAAGGCGGAGACTATTCGGATGAAAAATAAGACAGACGAGTTTTACCGTGTCGGTTTCGCCAAGCGCATCACAATGCCCGACGACGTAACCGCAAAGCCGTACTGGCTCGCAGGCTTTAAAACGGGCAACCTTGTGACGGGAGTTATGGACCCGATGACTGTCAGCGCAATGTGGATAGACTGCAAAGACGAAGGCGGCATTATCATGGTCGCCGCGGACTGCATCGGAATTACGGGATATGAAATTAACGAGCTGCGCGAATCGTTAAGCGACTTCTGCGCCGAAACGGGCTGCAAGTCTATAAATGTGTGCTGCTCGCACACACACGCGGGAATCGACACATGCGGTTATTGGGGCAAAGCGATAGTCGGGCCTGTTCCCGGCAACGGAAAAGATCCGGAGTTTATGAAGCTCTTTTTCGACGCCATTAGGGATGTGTGCCGTGAGTCTTACAAAAACCGCAAGGAAGGGCGGCTTTATGTCGGCTCTGTCAGTGTCCCCGGCGCGCAGGACGTCAGACGTCCTCCGTTGGTTTTTCACGACACCTTGACGCGCATACGGTTTGTGCCGAACGACGGCACTGAGGAGACATGGTTTCTGAACTTTGCCGCTCACCCCAACACACTGGGCGGCGCCAACACAAAGGTCAGCGCCGATTATCCTTATTATCTGCGTGAGCGCATAAATAAAGAGAAAAAAACAAACGTGTTGTTCGGCGTCGGCGCGATAGCCGCGGTAGACGCGGGGATGCATTGCGAAGACAGGCTTGAGCGCACAATAAAGCAGGGAGAGCTTCTCGGCGAAGCCGCTCTTTCCATAGATAACGACGTTTGTCAGCCGCCGGAAATAACAATAATTCAGCAGCCATATTATGCCCCTGTTGACAACGGCGTCTTAAGCCTTATGGGGCTTATCAAGACTGTAAACTCAATGACTGCTCCCTGCGACAAAGGCGATCTCGGCCTTGCCCTTAAGACAGAAATGACATATATAAAGCTTGGCAATCAGCAGATTTTACTCATACCGGGCGAGGCGTTCCCGGAGATTGTTTACGGCGGTTACTCCACCGCCGAGGAATCGGCGACAGGGCTGCCGCCCGAAATTAATCCGACTCCCCTGGTCGATATTGCCGGCGACAAGAACCTGCTTGTTTTTGGTGTCACAAACGACATGACAGGCTATATGGTTCCTCCTAACGACTTTGTCCTCCACGAAACTCAGCCCTATCTCAACAACGGCAAAGACATTAAGGGCAGAAGCCATTATCACGAGACAAATTCTTTGGGACACCTCACAGTCGAAACAATAGCCGATGTGTTCGCCGACATAATGAGCCGAGTTTAAGGGCATGCCCCGGTTAATCAACTTTACTGTCGGCGGCGAATTTGACGACAAAAAGCTGAACGTTTTTTTGCGCTCCGGGGCGCGGCTTTCTTACTCCCTTGTGTCAACACTAAGGCGGACAGACGGCGCGCTTCTTAAAAACGGATGCCGCACACGCACCGTCGACACCGTCTTAGAGGGCGATATAATCACAGTTTCATTGCCCGACGGCAAGCTTTCAGTCGAGCCTGTCAAGATTCCCTTTGACATCATGTTTGAGGACGACGACATACTTATCATAAACAAAAGCCCCGATATCGCAATGCACCCGTCGCACGGTCATCAGACAGACACGCTTGCCAACGGCGTTGCGTGGCATTTGTTAAACAGAGGTCACAGCGGGGCATTTATGGCTGTCGGCAGGCTTGACAAGGGCACATCCGGAATAGTCGTCTGCGCCCTTAATTCATATTGCGCTTCTCTGCTTTCGGGCAATGTCCAAAAAACATACACCGCTCTTTGCGACGGTGTGCCCGCCGGCGGCGGTGTCGTGGACGCGCCGATTTTTCGCCCCGATCCCGACAAAACCCTCCGCTCATGCAGGCATGGCGCTCCCCTGCTTGAAAGCGAGCGCGCCGTCACACATTATGAGGTCATTGAAAGCCGAGGCAGCATGTCTTTAATTCGGCTGCGGCTTGAAACGGGCCGCACGCACCAAATCAGAGTGCATATGGCCTTTATCGGTTTTCCGCTTGTCGGCGACACGCTTTACGGCTCCGGCATAGAGGGTGTGGGTCGCCATATGCTCCACTGCTCTAATGTTTGCTTTGAGCATCCGATAACTAAGAAAGCCATGTCCTTTTGCGCTCCGCTTCCAAGCGATTTTAAAAAAGCGTTTTCAAAACAGACTTCCTTATAATCAAAAAGCAAGCAGTTTTAAGGTTAAAAGGGCAGGACATCGGCGTTGCTTTCATTGTGTCGATGTCTCATAATTTAAGAAAGACTTTCGGCGGATTTGAAGGTGTGTTTTTTTCAAAATGCGCCTTCTCCTTTATAAGCGCTGTGTGTTTGCGGCTTGTGTTTTTGTTTCGCTTTTTAAGTTTCGGCAAGCCGCGCTGAAATCCTCACCGCTTTTATTCCTCGCGAAAGTTTTCACAAGCTTTGCGGCTGCTTTAAGCGCGTTTTAGTCATTTGTTTTTAAAGTTTTATCCGGTGAACCGACGGAGGTATATATGAGCGAAAAAAAGGTTAAGGAAATCTTTGACCAAATCAGAAACGAAGAAATTTCCGACGAGGAAGCCATGCTGAAGTTGCGGCTGATGCCTTTTGAAGATATTGGCTTCGCAAAAGTCGACCACCACCGCGAGCTTCGCCAGGGAGCGGCGGAGATAATATACGGCGCGGGAAAAACCCCGGAGCAAATCTCTGAAATCGCTGACGTGATGAAAAAGGGCGGTCAGGACGCAATCCTTATCACGCGCTTGAGCGGTGAATCCGCCGAAATAATACAAAAAAGCCAGCCTTTGGAGTATTTTCCTCAAGGGCGTTTAGGTGTTATCGGCAAGTTTCCAAAGCCGGACTGCAACGGCAAGATTGTCGTCGCTACAGGCGGCACAAGCGATATCACCGTTGCGGAGGAAGCGGCGATAACAGCCGAATTCCTTGCCAATAAGGTGGAGCGGATTTATGACGTCGGAGTTTCGGGGCTTCACAGGCTTCTGGCGCGGATTGAGGATTTGATGAGCGCGGACGTCGTTATCGCCGTCGCCGGGATGGAGGGCGCTCTTGCAAGCGTCATTGGCGGGCTTGCGGACTGTCCCGTTATTGCGGTGCCGACAAGCATCGGTTACGGCGCTTCGTTTTCGGGACTTTCGGCTTTGCTTTCAATGCTCAATTCCTGCGCGAGCGGCGTGTCTGTCGTAAACATTGACAACGGGTTCGGCGCCGGATATCTTGCAAGCATGATTAATCATAAGGGGGAAAAGAAATGAAAGTTTTATATTTTGATTGCGGCATGGGCGCCGCGGGAGATATGCTTGCCTCGGCTTTGCTTGAGCTTGTCCCGTCGCCTGATAAAATGGTTGATAAGCTCAACGGAATGCGCATCCCGTCAGTCAGATTCACAAGAAACGGAAGTGAAAAATGCGGGATTAAAGGAACGCATTTGTCCGTGACAATAAACGGTGTCGAGGAAAAAGCCGCAAGCCACGACCACGACCACGACCACGACCATAGCCACGACCACAGCCACAGCGTTATGGATGATATTGAGCATATTGTCAGGGAGCATTCATCCATTCCGAAAAAGATACAGGACGACGTGATGGCTGTCTACCGCCTTATTGCCGAGGCGGAAAGCGATGCCCACGGCGTGCCTGTAAGCAAGGTGCATTTTCATGAGGTGGGCGCTATGGATGCCGTCGCGGACATTGCCGCCGTCTGCTTGTTGATGGATTATATAGATCCCAAGCTGATAATAACCTCGCCGATTCATGTCGGAAGCGGTCAAGTTAAATGCGCCCACGGCATCCTGCCTGTCCCCGCCCCCGCCACGGCGTTTATATTGCGCGGCGTTCCGATTTACGGCGGCAAAATAAGAGGAGAGCTTTGCACCCCCACCGGCGCGGCGCTTTTGAAGCATTTTACATCAAAATTCGGGGAAATGCCGATTATGCGCGTGCAGTCAATCGGATACGGCATGGGCACTAATGACTTTGAGGCGGCAAACTGCGTGCGCGCTTTTTTAGGCGAAACAGAAAGCGGCGGCGGCAAAAATGAGATATGCGAGCTTAAATGCAATATTGACGACATGACGCCCGAGGCTGTCGGATATGTGCAGGAGATTTTATTCAAGTCCGGCGCGCTTGATGTCTGCGTCACGCCCGTCATGATGAAAAAATCGCGCCCCGGCTTTCTTCTTTGCTGTATGTGCGGCGAAGATGAGTCAGAGAGGCTTGCAGGTATTATGCTGAAAAACACAACAACACTTGGCGTAAGGCTTATAAAATCGCGGCGCTTTGCGCTTGAACGCGAAACAGAGACAGTTAAAACAAAATACGGCGACGTCAGGATAAAAAAGTCACGCGGATACGGCGCGGAAAAGATAAAGCCCGAATACGACGATGTCGCGCGAATTGCCGCCGAAAATGACATGACCTTTTCACAGGCAAGCGAAGCCGCGGCAAGCGCGTACAAGGAGCAAAATTTTTGATTTTGACATAGTTTTGTTTTTTGTGTGAAAGCCTTTTGCCAAAGCGCCGAAAACTTTTTGTTAAAGCAAGATATTGATATCAACTGAAGATCATGGTATAATATATTAACGCAAAAACGGAGGATAAGCATATGACAGTTACAAAAGAAACAAAAATCGGAGATATACTTGACAGCAACGCAGAGGCCGCGCAGCACTTCATGGCAATGGGTATGCACTGCCTCGGCTGCCCCGCGGCAAGGAACGAAACTGTTGAGCAGGCGTGCTTTGTTCACGGAGTAAATCCGGACGAGCTTATAAAAAAGATTAACGCCCTTTTTGACTCAGAGGGCTGATGCAAAGATTGTCGCCGCGCCTTAAAATGGCGGCGGATATGGTGAGGGAAGGCGCGGTTGCCGCCGATATCGGCACCGACCACGCCTACCTTCCGGTCTTTCTCGTCATGTCCGGCAAATGCCCTCGCGTTCTTGCCACGGACATCGGCGCCGGTCCGCTTTGCAACGCCAAGTCCGCCGTTCTCAACTTTTCTGCCGCCGATAAAATTGAGCTTCGTATCTCTGACGGGCTTGACAAAATAAGCCCTGACGACGCCGACGATTTTATTTTTGCCGGTATGGGCGGCACGCTGACAGCCGCCATTCTTTCGCGCGCCCCATGGATAAAAGACGAGGCTAAGCGTTTTATATTCCAGCCTATGTCACATCCCGAGGAGGTGCGTGCGTTTTTAATTAAAAACGGTTTTAAGATTGTTTATGAAAACGCCTGCTTTGATTTGTGCAGACCATATATTGCTTTCTGCGCCGAATACAGCCCCTTTGAAGCAGCGGAGCGCAAGGACTCCTACATATATTTGGGCGAGCTTTTCCGCTGCAAAAACGACGCGGCGGCATACCATTTTACAAAAACATATAAGCACCTTAAAAATCGAGCCGACGCGCTTGAATACGCCGGGCTTTTGCCTGATGAGGTGAGGTATATACGCGGCGTGCTTCCTGATTTAAAGCCATACACAAAAATTTGATTAAAATCGCCAATTCCCGCCCGTATGGGCAGGTTTTGTCAATATACTTTTTAAAAGCTTGTTTTATTTTGCTCTTTAGCAAGTATTGTTTAATTAAAGGGGTGCAGCCGTGATAACAGTCAAAGATGTCTGTGATTTTATTGATTCCGTCGCGCCGTTTTCATGTCAGCTCAGCTTTGACAACAGCGGTTTCCTTGTCGGCGACCCCGACAGGGCGGTCAGCGCCGTTTCTGTTTCGCTTGACATAACAAAGGACACTATAAAGCTTGCCAAAGAATTTGGCGCGGATCTTATGGTGAGCCACCACCCTGTCATTTTCGGCTCTAAAAAAACCTTCACAAAGGGAGACGCGGCATATGAGCTTGCCGTGTCCGGGATGTCGGCGGTTTGCGTTCATACGCCGCTTGACTGTGCCGACGGCGGTGTAAACGATGTGCTTGCCGACATTTTTTCACTGTCGCGCGTCGAACCCGTCTCACTTGACGACTCTTCCGCTCCGATGATTCGTGTCGGTTTCCTTAAAAAACCGTTATCCCCTTGTGAGCTTGCCGCCGAAACGTCACGATTGCTTGATTGCAAGCCGAGATGGTGCGACGGCGGACGGCAAATCGAAACAGTGGCTGTCTGCGGAGGCAGCGGCGGCGGATTTGCCGCCGACATATCAAATTTGGGCGTTGACGCGTTTATTACCGGCGACGCGGGATACCATGACTTTCTTGAGGCGGAGCAAAGCGGCTTGACACTCGTCGCGGCAGGGCATTTTGAAACAGAATTCCCCGTTATCCCTGTCCTCGCCGCCAAGCTTCGTGAAAGATTCCCGGAAGCCGCCGTAATCACTCTCGACCAAAGGAAAACGATTAAATATTTATAAACCTGCTTAGTCCACGCACATTTATAAACCTGTTTGCTCCACGCACGTTAAAGCGCCTTTTGGCGGCATGACTTGTTTCAAAGCGGCAGACCGAAAACTCTTGAGGTGATATTTTGGGCAAAAAAGAAAACATTCGTAACTTCAGCATAATCGCGCATATAGACCATGGTAAATCCACCTTAGCCGACAGGCTTTTAGAATCGACAAATTCAGTCGCTTTGCGCGATATGACCGCCCAGCTCCTGGACAAAATGGATCTTGAGCGTGAAAGAGGAATCACCATAAAGGCACACGCCGTCAAGCTTGACTATAATGCGCCCGACGGGCAGACATATTACCTCAATCTTATAGACACTCCCGGACACGTCGACTTTAATTATGAGGTGTCGCGCGCGCTTGCCGCCTGCGAGGGGGCGCTGCTTGTCGTCGACGCGTCACAGGGCATCGAGGCACAGACACTTGCCAACACATATTTGGCTCTTGACCACAACCTTGAGCTTATACCGGTTATCAACAAGACAGATCTGCCCTCCGCAGAGCCTGACAGGGTTGCGGCGGAAATAGAGGATATAATCGGCCTTGACTGCTCGTCCGCTCCCCACGTTTCAGCCAAAACAGGAAAAAATATCGACAGGGTGCTTCAAAGCATTGTCGAGCTTATACCTCCGCCGGAAAACAACGACGACAAGCCGCTTCGCGCGCTCATTTTTGACTCTATTTATGACAGCTACAAGGGCGTTATTGTCTATGTCCGAATCACAGAGGGCACGTTAAAGCCGGGCGATACAATGCTCATGATGGCGACGGGAGCGCAGTTTAATGTTGTCGAAGTCGGCTATATGCGCGCTACGTCCATGGAGCCTGCAAAGCAGCTTTCATCGGGCGAAGTCGGATACATCACAGCCTCGATAAAGACAGTCGGCGACGCGCGGGTCGGCGACACCGTCACTAACGCCGCAAACCCCGCCGACGAGCCGCTTCCCGGCTACCGCAAGGCTGTGCCGATGGTGTTCTGCGGCATTTATCCCGCCGACGGAGCCGACTATGAGGCGCTGCGTGACGCCCTTGACAAGCTATGCCTTAACGACGCCTCGCTCTCCTTTGAGCCGGAGACCTCCGGTGTCCTCGGGTTTGGCTTCCGCTGCGGCTTTCTCGGTCTTTTGCATCTTGAAATTGTTCAGGAGAGGCTTGAGCGCGAATACGATCTTTCACTCGTCACGACTGTCCCCAGCGTCGTTTATAAAATCTTTCTTTCTGACGGCTCCGCTGTCGAAATAGATAATCCGACATATTATCCCGACCCGGCTCTTATAGATTTCAGCGAGGAGCCTTTCACCGACGCGCACATCTATTCGCCGCCCGAATATGTCGGCACGATAATGGAGCTTTGCCAGGACAGGCGCGGCGTTTATAAGGACATGACATATATATCGCCGGACAGAGTGGACATTCATTATGAGCTGCCGCTCAACGAGATAATTTATGACTTCTTTGACTCTCTCAAGTCGCGCACAAAGGGTTACGCGTCGCTTGACTATGAGCTTACCGACTATCGCAAATCAAGTCTTGTAAAGCTTGATGTTCTTTTAAACGGCGATGTTGTGGACGCGCTGTCTTTTATCATCCACACAGACAAGGCATACGCAAGGGCAAGAAAAATCGCAGAGCGCCTGAAAGACAACATTCCCCGCCAAATGTTTGAAATACCGATACAAGTCGCTGTCGGCGGCAAGGTCATCGCGCGTGAGACCGTCAAGGCGATGCGAAAGGATGTTCTCGCGAAATGCTACGGCGGCGACATCACAAGAAAGAAGAAGCTCCTGGAAAAACAAAAGGAAGGTAAAAAGCGAATGAGGCAATTTGGCTCCGTCGAAGTGCCTCAAGAAGCGTTTATGGCTGTACTCAAGCTTGATGATAACAACTGAATGCACAAAAATTCGCTGTTATTTTTATATATTTATACAAAAATATATATTTCCTTGTATTGATCGCTTTATTTTGATATAATTATCTTATTGCTTGTATTTCAATTTTCGGGAGGTTATAATCTTGGCTTCAGGCGAAAACTCCGCCGCCGTGCGTGAACAGCCGGAGCAAAACGTCGTTTTGCCGGCACCAAGGAGATATGTCGGTTCTCAAGAAACTTTTTCCTACATAGTTTACGACATATCTAAAAGCTTTAACATCTCAAAGTATAACGATGTTTTTATCACCGATATCCTCAAAATAGGCTTAAAGTTTCAGCCTGTCGTCACTTTTCTTGTCGGCATATGGGATATCATAAACGACGTTATTTTGGCGTCGATTATTGATAAAACACGCACCCGCTGGGGCAAGTTCAAGCCCTATCTCGTTATTTACGCCATACCGGGCGTCATCCTCAGCCTCGTTTTCTGGTGTATGCCCCTTATGTTTGGCGGCAGCGATCCATATGACGTCACAAAGCTTTTGTTTTACCTGATATTGCAGATGGTCACAAACTTTGCCACGTCAATGAACAACATCGCAAGGACAGGGATGCTTTCCACAATTACGCCCAACATCAACGACAGGACAAGGCTCATCACTCAAGCCAACCTGCTTTCGGGTTTCATCGAAAAAGCGCCCGAGATTTTGATGGGGCTTTTCATCGACCTTGTAAACAGAAATACATTGAATATCGAGATGACTTCCCTTTATGTTTCGGCGGGAGTTTTCACCACTGTCGCCGCCGGTCTGATGGCCTTGTACTTTGCGCTTGTCGCCAAGGAGCGTGTCATGCAGTCGGTGGAAAAGCCCACCTTAAGGGACAGTCTCAAGTCTATCGCGACAAACAAGCCGCTGCTGCTCATAACTCTTTCCGAGTTTTTGAGCGCATTCAGCATAAGCTCCGGCACAAACTTCTATTACATAAACGTCCTCGGTCTTGCGTCCATGTCCACCATCGTCGGCATTCCCGGGGCTGTCGTTTCTCCTTTGAGTTACTCATATGTGCCGTGGGCGCGCAGGCGTTTTTCAACAAAAGCGCTTTGGGTCGTCAGCTCCCACATCGACAACTTCCTGCTTGCGGGTGTTTTCTTTGTCGGTTCAATGGATAAGAATTATAAGAAGCTTCCTGCCATGATTCCCGCCTTTATGATACGAGAAACTTTATGGATGCTCGTCTGGGGTCTGCGCTCCGTTATTCCGGAGGAAATGCGAAACGAAGCGATTGATTACGGCGAGTGGAAGCATGGCTACAGAAACGAAGGCATGACAGGCGTGACAAAGGGGCTTGCGACAAAGTTCGTGACCACTTTCGGCGGCACAATAAAGTCGTCTATACTTGCCTCCATCGGCTACAATCAAATAGCTTCCGGTTACGGCAAGCAGACTGAAGCAGTTGAGTACAAGCTCTTTTCAATGTGTACCATCCTCCCCGTCGTCACCGGAGTCCTCAGCATTATCCCGAAGCTGTTCTATGACCTCGGAGGCGATAAACGCGACAGGATGTATTGCGAGCTTCACGAGCGCCGCCGCTTGGCGCTTTTGGCTGAAAACAAGGCAAGAGATATTGACGCAGACGACGTCAACGGCGACAGCGGCAACGTCAACGATGTCAACGGCGACGGCGATAACTTAGCTTAACATCTTTTAAGGCGCTGTTTCGCGTTTGCACAATTAAATTGATTATATGGCGCTGATAAAAAGGGATTCCGAACAAATAATATTGAACGGAATCCCTTTTTTGTTTTGTTGCGGCGCGGAAAGCTCTGCCAAGCTTAAAAAGCCTTAGACTTCGGCTGTGCTTAGCTTGATTTGCTTAACAGACGGACTCTGATTACACCGTCAACGGCTTCGAGCGCCGCCTTATCCGCGGCTTTGTCCGCGACTGTATAGACGATGCCGTTTTGCTCCGCGCTGAAAACAGTCTCGCCGAGAATCGACTTAACTGCCGCAGCGGCGCCGGATGCCGAGAACACACATGTCCTCTCGGCAAAGTCGTCTGAAAGAGCCGCCTCTTGAAAATTCACCGAGTTTTTGATGGCTCCCGTTTCAAGATAAAGCATGAGCTCGCCGGCCGCCATTGCGGCGCAGTTGTCCTCGCTTTCGGGTGTGGACGCGCCAAGGTGCGGTATCGCTATGACACCGTCGACACCAAGCTGCTCCTCTGTCGGAAAATCTGTCGCGTATGCCGCCGCCTTGCCGCTTTTGAGCGCTTCAAGTATGTCCGCTGAATTGACAAGATCGCCGCGCGCGAAGTTGATTATGCGGACGCCGTCTTTCATCAGTTTGAGTGTGTCTCTATTTATCATGTTTTTTGTTTGAGCCGTGCCGGGCGCGTGGAGCGAAATGTAATCGGACTCGGCAAAAACCTCGTCAATGCCGCCCACAATCTTGATTTGCGTGCCGTTGCCGCCTGTTGTAAACGGGTCGTACCCTATAACTGACATTCCGAGAGCCGCCGCCGCCTCGCCGACAAGCCGCCCGATGGCGCCGAGCCCGACGATGCCCAATGTCTTTCCCTTAAGCTCGGGACCCACAAACGCGCTCTTGCCCTTTTCGACGGCTTTGCTTACACCGGTTTCTCCGCAGCCGCATTTGAGGTCAACACACCACTCAATCCCCGGAATAATCTTTCTTGAGGCAAGCAGCATCGCGCAAATAACAAGCTCCTTGACGCTGTTGGCGTTCGCTCCCGGCGTGTTGAACACAACAACGCCGCTTTGGGCGAATTTGTCGGACGGGATGTTGTTTGTCCCCGCTCCGCAGCGCGCGACAGCGACAGTCTCCGGCGCAAGCTCCATGTCGTGCATGGACGCCGAGCGAACCATAACGGCGTCCGGCGCCGCGATATCGTCGCCGTATAAATAGCGGTCGCTGAATTTATCAAGACCGAGTTCAGATATTTTATTAAGTGTCAATATGTTATACATGAAAATATCCTTTCATCATATTTTTATGAATTATGAGTTATTTTTTTCAAATTCCGCCATAAACTCAACAAGCTTCTCCACACCCTCGACAGGCATCGCGTTGTAGATGGAAGCTCTCATACCGCCGACAGAGCGGTGACCTTTTATGTTGACAAAACCGGCCTTTTCCGCATTGTCGCAAAACTTTTTGTTTAACTCGTCCGTGCCGGCGACAAAGGTGACGTTCATTATCGAGCGATCCTTTGAAAGAACGGGGCTTTTGAACATCTTGCTGTTGTCAAGATAATCATACAAAACAGACGCTTTTCTTACGTTGCGCTCGCGCATTGCCTCAAGCCCGCCGATGGTCTTAATCCATTCGAGTACAAGCTTGCAGATATAGATGGAATAGCAGGGCGGCGTGTTGTACATCGAATCGCTGTCCGCCATTGTTTTGTAGTTCAGCATTACGGGCGTCACGTCGCGAGCATTGCCCAGAAGATCTTCGCGCGCTATAACGATGGTGAGACCGGCGGGAGCGACATTCTTTTGTGCGCCGGCATACATCACGCCGTATTTTGAGACGTCCATAGGCTCGGAGAGAATGCAGGATGAAACGTCCGCTATGAGGGGGACTCCGCCTGTGTCGGGCAGCTCTGAAAAGCGTGTGCCGTAAATTGTGTTGTTCTGGCAGATGTGAAAATAGTCCGCGTCCGACCTGAACTCCGACTTGTCGAGATCGGGAATCCTTGAAAAACCGTCGGCCTTAGATGACGCCACGGCCTTGACATCGCCGTATTTTTGCGCCTCTTGAAACGCTTTTGTGGAAAATTGTCCGCTGACGACATAGTCTGCTTTTCCGGAGCCGTTCATAAAGTTCAGCGGAATGGCTGAAAACTGGGTTGACGCCCCGCCCTGGAGAAAAAGAATTTTGTAGTTGTCGGGGATGTCCATAATCTCCTTAAAAAGATCCATTGCCGAGAAAATTATTTCCTCGTAAACCTTTGAACGGTGTGACATCTCCATGACTGACTGACCGCTGCCCTTGTAATCGAGCATTTCCTCCGCCGCTCTGTTCAGAACAGATTCGGGGAGCATGGACGGACCCGCTGAGAAATTAAAAACTCTTGGCATACTTTTTACCTCCATATAGTGAGAATTAATAAATCTTAAGTATATTATAGTCCAGTTAAATTGCTTTAGTCAAGCTTTACCCCCATAGTAAAATAACACAAATAACAGTAAAAAAACGTAATAATTTATTCAAATTACCCTTTATGCCAAAACATAAAGGAAAATGTTGCAAAGTGTGTGGATTTGTTGTAAAATATGGTGTATTGCATCATTTTTATTAAATTTTTTTGCTTGAAAGGATTGTGCGAAATGAGCTTGCTCAACAAAAAAACAATTGAGGATATTGACGTTCGCGGCAAGAGAGTTTTTGTGCGGTGCGACTTCAATGTGCCTCTCAAAGACGGCGAAATAACAAGCGACAAGCGCATCACAGAGTCGCTCCCCACAATCAAATACCTTGTCTCGCAGGGCGCGAAGATTATTTTAAGCTCGCACCTCGGCAGACCCGCCGGCGAATTTGACAGCCGGTTTTCGCTTGCTCCCGTCGCGGCGCGCCTGTCCGAGCTTCTCGGGCAAGATGTCAAAATGGCTTCCGATGTTGTCGGTGAAAGTGCGCGCGCGCTTGCTTCTTCACTTAAGGACGGGGAAATTATGCTCATCGAAAACGTCCGCTTCTGCAAGGGCGAAACAAAGAACGACCCGGAGCTTTCAAAAGATTTTGCTTCGCTTGCCGATATATTTGTCAACGACGCGTTCGGTTCGGCTCACAGGGCGCACTGCTCCACGACGGGCATCGCCGACCATCTTCCCGCTGTCTGCGGTTATCTTATCAAAAAGGAAATTGAGTTTATAGGCGGCGCGCTCGAAAATCCCAAGCGTCCCCTTACGGCAATTCTCGGCGGGGCAAAGGTTTCCGACAAGATAGGCGTCATCACAAATCTGCTTGACAAGGTCGACACTCTCATTGTGGGCGGCGGCATGGCATACACTTTTTTTGCCGCTCAAGGCAAGCCGATCGGCGACTCGATATGTGAGGACGACAAAAAAGAGCTTGCGCTTTCGCTGCTCGAAAAAGCTAAGGAAAAGGGCGTGCGGTTCGTGCTGCCCGTCGACAACAAAATAGGCAAAGAATATTCCCCCGACACAAAGTCCAAAATCGCCTCATCCGACAATATCCCCGACGGATGGATGGGGCTTGACATCGGTCCGGAGTCGCAGGCTGTTTTTGCGGACGCAATCAAGGGCAGCGGCACCATCATCTGGAACGGTCCGATGGGTGTCTCCGAATGGGATAATTTTGCCGCAGGCACAATAGCAGTCGCCACCGCAGTCGCAAAGTCGGGCGCTGTTTCGATTATAGGCGGCGGAGATTCCGCGGCGGCTGTTCAAAAGCTTGGTTTTGCAGACAAGATGTCGCACATCTCCACAGGCGGCGGCGCTTCGCTCGAATTTCTTGAGGGCAAGGTTTTGCCGGGCATTGCCGCCCTCAACGACAAATAGTCAAGCTTCGGGCGTGTCTGATTATGAACGCGTAAAATCGTAAGGAAAAGTGACGGAAAGGCGCGGGAAAACAGCAAGAAACGCGCAAGGAAAACGAAAGAATTTATGAGGAACAAAATTATGAATAAACAGCTTCGCAGACCGGTGATTGCCGGCAACTGGAAAATGAACAAAACACCCGCTGAAACATCCGTTCTTATAAATGAAATCAAGCCGTTAGTCAAGGACGCGCAGTGCGGCGTAGTCGTCTGTGTCCCCTACACCAATCTTCAGGCGGCTCTTGAAGCGACGGCGGGCACTGATATAAAAGTCGGCGCCGAGAACTGCCACTGGGCAAAAAGCGGAGCGTTCACGGGCGAAATTTCCGCAGAAATGCTCAAATCCATAGGGGTTGCGTATGTCATTATAGGTCACAGCGAGCGGCGCCAATATTTTGGTGAAACAGACTTAACCGTTCGTGACAGGACAAGGGCGGCTCTTGACGCGGGCCTTACGGTCATTCTTTGCGTTGGCGAGCTTCTTTGGGAGCGTGAGCAAAACATTACGATGGAAGTAATCGGAAAGCAGGTCAAGATTGCTCTTTCCGGCGTCTCCGCCGACGAGCTGAAACGAATTATCATAGCTTATGAGCCTGTTTGGGCCATCGGCACCGGACTCACCGCGACAGCCGAGCAGGCCGACGAGGTCAACGGAGCAATCCGTTCGCTTGCGGCGTCGCTTTTCACACAAGCGGATGCCGACAGGCTTGTCATACAATACGGCGGCTCGATGAACGCTAAAAACGCCGGCGAGCTTCTTTCCATGCCGAATATTGACGGCGGGCTTATCGGCGGTGCGTCTTTAAACGCCGACGATTTTTCCGCGATTGTCAAAGCGGCAAACTAAACTGCGAAAGGAACGCACCTAAATGTCAAAAAAACAAGTGTTTTTATGTATTATGGACGGATACGGTCACAGCTCCGACAAATTCGGCAACGCCGTGACGGCTGCAAAAACGCCAAACCTTGATAAGCTTTTTTCCGAAAATCCGCTGACGTTTATCGGCGCCTCCGGAATGGATGTCGGCTTGCCGGAGGGACAGATGGGAAACAGCGAGGTCGGTCACACAAACATCGGAGCGGGGCGCGTCGTATATCAGGAGCTTACGCGCATTTCAAAAAGCATTTGTGACGGCGACTTTTTTTGCAATAAAGCCTTCCTTGACGCCGTCGAAAACTGCAAGAAAAACAACTCCGCGCTCCACCTCATAGGACTGCTGTCAGACGGCGGTGTTCACAGCCACAACACCCACCTTTACGCGCTTTTAAAGCTTGCGAAAGACAACGGGCTTAAAAATGTTTTTGTTCACTGCCTGATGGACGGCCGCGACGTGCCTCCGACTTCGGGCAGCGGCTTTTTATCACAGCTATATGAAAAGCTTGATGAAATCGGCGTCGGTAAAATTGCCACGGTCATGGGGCGCTATTACGGGATGGACAGGGAAAAGCGCTTTGAGCGTGTCGAAAAGGCTTATGCCGCAATGGTTTCGGGCGACGCGCCTGTTTTTGAAAACGCCTGTGAAATGATCGAAAAGTCATATTCAGACGGCGTCACAGACGAGTTTATCATCCCCTGCCGAGCTTTTGGCGCAGAAACAATAAAGGCAAACGACAGCATAATCTTTTTTAACTTCCGCCCCGACAGAGCAAGGGAAATCACAAGAGCGTTCACAGACGATGAGTTTGACGGTTTTAAGATAAAAAAACGCATTCCGCTTTTTTATGTCTGCATGACACAATATGACGCGGACATGCCAAATGTTACAGTCGCTTTTGAGCCTCAGGTCATTGATATGCCCCTTGGCGCTGTCATAAGCGAAAACGGTCTGAAACAGCTTCGCATTGCCGAATTCACAAAATACGCGCACGTCACATTTTTTCTTAACGGCGGTGAGGAAACTGTTTACAGCGGCGAGGACAGGATTCTCATCGACTCGCCCGACGTCCCCACATATGACCTCAAGCCCGAAATGAGCGCCTATGAAGTGACAGACACTGTTGTCGACAAAATAGAAAAGGACATTTATGACGTCATCATTCTTAACTTTGCAAATTGCGACATGGTCGGACACACGGGTGTCTTTGACGCCGCCGTCTCGGCTGTCGAGGCTGTCGACAAATGCGTGGGGAAAGTCTGGAGCGCAGTGAGCGAAAAGGGCGGCATAATGTTCATAACGGCTGACCACGGCAACGCCGAAAAGATGGCGGAGCCGGACGGCTCGCCTTTTACGGCGCACACCACAAATCCTGTGCCTTTCGCTGTGCTCGGGCATCCTTGCACGCTGCGCGAAGGCGGACGGCTTTCCGATATCGCGCCGACTGTCCTTAAGGTTATGGGGATCGAAAAACCGCCGCAAATGAGCGGTGAAAGCCTTGTTTTATGATTGCCGCGCTTTTGCCGCAATCTATTACCTTGTACGTCTTTTGGAGGTTAATGCCGCATGATAGTAACAATTATAGGCAGGGGTCACTCCGGCACACGTGCCATATCACAGACTCTTTCTGACAGCGGTTTTTTTATGGGTGAGCCGCTCAACCGGTCATGGGACCTTATGCCGCCCGAAAAAATGTATGACGCTTGCCGCATTTTTGCGAATTATGTCGAATATAAAGGCGGCGTATCATGGGATTTTTCAAAAGTTCTTTCAATGGAGCCTGACAGCGAATTTGTCCGCCTCATTGAGGAATATCTTGCGTCGGTTTTATCAAGCAGTGCCGAAAACAAGGGCTGGAAGATTCCTGAAACAACTCTTTGTTACCCCTGGATTCTTAAAATGTTTCCCGAAATCTTTTACATTCACTGGGTGCGCGATCCGCGGGACTGCATCCTGAGCGGTCATTTAACAGACGACCTGCGCAGGTTTGGCATAAGCTATCCCGAAACTGACAACATACGTGAAAAGCGCGCCTACAGCTGGAAATATCAGCGCGAGCTGATGAAGGCCGCTCCGACACCTGAAAACCTTTTGAAGCTGCGGTTTGAGGATATGGTTTTAGATCGTGATAACACGCTTTCACAGCTTGAAGCTTTTCTCGGGGTGCCAATGGCAAAAATTGAAATGCGCCCCGACTCTGTGGGGCGCTGGAAGACAGACGACGGCGTCAATATGTTTGAATTTTTCCGCTCCGATATTGAGGAGTGCAGTTACGGCTTTTGAGCCGCCTGCTTCACCGCTTCGGCAATGAGCGCATCCCTGTCGTTTTGCAGCTTACCGTCAAGCACACCGTCATACAGCAGCTTTAAGACTGCCCCCAGGCGCTCGCCCTCCTCCATGCCCGCCGCGATAAGGTCGGCGCCGCTGACGGCAAGGTCCTTCATTGACAGGCACTCGCCGCCGCTTACAAGCCGGTCAATCATTTCACCCGCCTTTAAGGCTTCGGAAAGCTCCTTTTCGCTGTCGGACAAAGCGCTCAAGCATGAACATTTAAGTTTTATCAAATCCTTCGCCGTTCCGACGGAGGTTTTTGAAATTAAGCGCCTTAAAAAGGCCGCGTCGGTACGCAATTCCTCGCCGCACAAGCGCACAAGCGTCTGTATGTTTTTTCGGGTTGCGTTGTCTGTCTTGAGACGGTTCATCAAAACGCCGCAAATCCTTTCGCACTCGTCACCGCCGTGCCCCGCCCCGACGCAGTGCAAAAAAGCGGCAAGCCGCGGCAGCTTTTCCGACGGCAAGCTGTCGATTGTTTGCGCTGTGTGGCAAAGCAATCCCTTTTTGACGACAGCTTCAAATTCCGGCGCAAAAACAAAAAATACGTCGTAAAACTCTTTTATAACTCTGCCCACGCCCGCGCCGAGCAAAAGCTTGACAAGCTCGGCATATATGCGCTCGGCGGAGATGTTTTGCAGCAGCAGCCGATTTTTGTAAATTGAATGTGCCGTTTCCCGCTCAATCTCAAAATCAAGGGCAGACGAAAACCTCAGCGCGCGCAAAATACGCAGCCCGTCCTCTGAAAACCTTTCGTCAGGATTGCCGACGCATTTGATTATCTTTTCGTTCAGATGCCGCTCTCCGTCAAACAAGTCGACAAGCCCGATTTCGGGGCTGAAAGCCATGGCGTTCACCGTGAAATCACGGCGCGACAAGTCCTCGTTCAGCTCCTTTGTGAAACGAACCTCGCTCGGGTGCCTGTTATCGCGGTATTCGCCGTCTATGCGAAACGACGTCACCTCTACATTTCTCCCGCCCGACACGACAGTCACCGTTCCGTGCTTCAGACCTGTTTCCACAGTCTTGCAGTCGCCAAAGGCTTCAAGCACATCGCCTGGCGCCGCGTCTGTCGCCACGTCATAGTCATTCGGCTCAATTCCGCGCAGCGCGTCGCGCACACAGCCGCCGACCGCAAAGCCTTTGAAGCCGCGGCTGTTCAGCCGCGATATGATAAAAAGTATTTCATCGGGGAGTCTCATTGTCACCACATTATTCACCCTTGCTGACTTGCTGAATTTACACGCGTTTAAACGGCTGCGCGGCGCGAATCCGCGGACTCAAAAGAGTTTTGCCGCATTTGCGGCAGCGCATTTTATTTGACAACTTTGCAAAGCACGAAAGGAGCTTTCACTATGATAAAAGGAGCGGTTTTTGACCTTGACCACACTCTTTTTGACAGGTACGCCACCATTAAAAGGATTATGCCCGCTTTTTGCGGACATTTCGACATCGCAGACGGCATAAGCCATGAAAAGGCGGGCGAAATGCTTGAATATGCCGACCGTAATTTTGTGCATTTCGGCTGGCAGTCTGTCCTCGAAAGCCTGATAAAGCAGGGCATGTTCAAAGCTCCGCCCTCTTTTGAGGAATATTCCGAATTTCTGCTTTCTCAATTTCGCAAAACGGCAGTCGAATTCAGCTTTACAAAGCCGATGCTTCAAAGTCTCAGGGAGCGCGGATACCGCACGGGGCTTATTACAAACGGCGGCAGCGAAACACAGCGCGCAAAGCTGCGGCTTCTTGACCTTGAAGGGTATTTTGATGAAATAATCATCAGCGGCGAGTTCGGCAAGGAAAAACCGTCGGCGGAACCGTTTATCGAGATGTCAAAAAGGCTCGACCTTTCGCCATTTGAGCTGATATATGTCGGAGATCACCCGAAATTTGACATTGACGCGTCGCGCAAGGCCGGCTACACCCCAATCTTGATAAAGACGACAGGCACATGGGTCTATCCGGAGATAGAAAAACCGTCTGTTCAACTTGACGATGTCAGCTCAATATTGCAAGCCATAGAAAAGCTTAATGAGAATGAATAATCTTTGTTACAATTTTATGAACTTTTCCTGTTAACGCTTGAATTTTGGAAGTAATTGCTTTACACTATATTAGCACTCAACTTTGTCGAGTGCTAAAAATATTATTAGGGTGAATTTATATGAGGACCAAACAATTTAAAGCAGAGTCAAAAAAGCTTCTTGACTTGATGATTAACTCGATTTACACGCACAAGGAGATTTTTCTGCGCGAGCTTATCTCAAACGCAAGCGACGCGATGGACAAGCTTTATTATCAATCTCTTTCAAACAATTCCGGAGGGCTGAACCGCAGCGAGCTTAAAATCAGGATTGAAATCGACAAGGACAGCCGCGTCCTCAAGATATCCGACAACGGCTGCGGCATGACACGGGACGAGCTTGAAAACAACCTCGGCACGATAGCCAAAAGCGGGTCGCTTGAGTTCAAAAGCGAAAATGAGAAGGTTGAGGACGTCGATATAATCGGTCAGTTCGGCGTCGGCTTTTATTCCGCCTTTATGGTCAGCGACAAGGTCGTCGTTGAGAGCAAAGCCATTGACGGCGGCGAAGCGTTTGTTTGGACGTCGCGCGGCGCCGAGGGATATACCATCGAGCCGTGCGAAAAAGACGACAACGGCACCTCCGTCATCCTCCATATAAAAGAAAAAACAGACGATGAAAACTATGATGAATTTCTTGACGAATATGAAATCAAGCGTATTGTCAGGAAATATTCTGACTATATCCGCTATCCCATAGTTATGGATGTTGAGACAAGAAAGCTGAAAGAAGGCACAGAGGACGAGTTTGAAACAATCATTGAGGAGCAGACGCTGAACAGCATGGTCCCCATATGGAAAAAGAACAAAAGCGAAGTGACCGAGGACGAATATCTTTCATTTTATAAGGACAAATTCTTTGACTATGAGGAGCCAGCAAGGATAATTCACAGTAAAACAGAGGGCAGCGCGACATACAGCGCCCTTATATATATCCCGATTCACGCGCCGTATGATTATTACACGCGCGAATATGAAAAGGGACTTCAGCTTTACAGCAGCGGCGTGATGATCATGGAGAAATGCGCCGATTTAATACCCGACCACTTCAGCTTTGCGAAAGGGCTTGTCGACAGCGAGGATCTCTCTTTAAACATTTCAAGGGAGATGCTTCAGCACGACAGACAGCTCAGAATAATCGCGAAAAGTCTCGAAAAGAAAGTCGGTTCGGAGCTTAAAAAGCTTTTGACGGAGGACAGAGACAAGTACGAAAAGTTTTTCAAGGCGTTCGGCTTGCAGCTGAAGTTTGGCGTTTATGATAAATTCGGGCTTCATAAGGACTCGTTGAAGGATTTGATTTTGTTTGTTTCCTCAAACGAGAAAAAGCTCGTTTCGCTTGGTGAGTATGTCGGCAGGATGAAGGACGAACAAAAAGCCATCTATTACGCCTGCGGAGAAACTGTTGACAAAATCGAGATGCTGCCGCAGTCTGAAATTGTTCGCGACAAGGGATATGAAATATTGTATCTCACGGAAAATGTCGACGAGTTCGCTCTTAAAATGCTGGACGAATATGATGGCAAAAAGTTTGCTAATATATGCGCCGACGAGCTTGACCTAGGCAGCGACGACGAAAAAGAAAAGCTGAAAGAAAAGAACGAATCGAGCAAGGATTTGCTCGGTCACATGGGAGAGAGCCTTGGCGGCAAGGTGAAGTCAGTCCGCTTCACAAACAAGCTTAAAAACCACCCTGTCTGCCTTACGAGCGAGGGAAATTTGTCAGTCGAGATGGAAAAGGTCATCAATGCCATGCCGAGCGACGAAAAAGTCAAGGCGCAAATTATTCTTGAGATAAACGACTCGCACCCGATAGCCGCAAAGCTTGAGGAGCTGTTTGAAGCCGACAAGGACAAGGTTTCGGAATATGCTGAAATCCTTTACGCGCAGGCAAGGCTAATCGAAGGGCTGCAAGTTGACAACCCGTCGGAGCTTTGCGGGCTTGTTTGCAAATTGATGACGGACTAACGAAAATCAAAAATCACAGGCGGCATAGAAGGACTGCTTGGGGTTGCCATGCTTGTCAAAAAGCAAGCCCCAGTCCTCTCTGCCGTCTTTTTTCGCGAGGTATGAGTGTTCGTCGTCGATACCCCAGAACGTGACGCTTGTCACGACATCCGAATGCGACCTTAACACCTCAAAAAACCTTTTATATTTTAATATCTGAAGCTGTTCAACCCAGACGGGAAGCTCATCATAAGCCTTTTGCGCGTCATATGAATAGGCGGTCATGTCAAGCTCTGTTATTTGAATCTCAATGCCGAGCTTTGAGAAACGCTTGATTATGGAGTCGAGCCGCCTTGCCGTTTCTTTGAAGCTGAGCGTGTCGACATGGCACTGTATGCCGACGCCGTCTATGGGAGTGCCTTTTTCAATCATAGCTTTGATTGTGGCATAAAGGTTGTTTTCCTTTGCCTTGTTGTTAAGCACCTTTGTCTCGTTTAAAATCAGCTTGTCGTTTTCGCCCACAAATTCCTTTGCGAATTCAAAGGCTTTGTAAATATATTCCTCGCCGCAAATTTTGTATAACGCGTCCTTGTGAAGCCTGCTGCTGTAGTCCCAGTGGCACGCTTCATTAATTATATCCCAGTCGTCCACAACATCGTCATAACGCGGGATTATTACGCTGAAATAGTCGTAAAGCCGGGCATAAAAAGTCTCTTTGTCAACAAGGTTCTTGTTTTCGTCATAAACCATCCAGTTTTGCGGCGATTCTTCGCCCCAAAGGAGCGTGTGTCCGCGCAGCTTCAAGCCATGCTCTCTTGCAAAATCCGCGACCGCATCGGCGCCCTTGAAGTTCCAACCGCCTTCCGTCGGACATATTATCGGCTGCTTCAGCTCATATTCAAATGTCATTGAGCTGAAATTTTTTAAGACAAATTCGGAGCATTGGCTGTCTTTCAGCAAGCCTGAGGACACGGCGGAGCCGATGGGGAAATAATCCTCATAAACCTCATAAAGCCCCGTATAGCCGCTGTCGCCAAGCTTGTCAGAATAATCAAGCTCGGCGGCGGAAGTGCCGGACAGGAACAAAGCCACAGGCATGAAAAGTGAAATTATTTTGTAGACAACGCTTGTCACCATTCCAAAATCGAGCGATTCAAAAAAGTCGGACATCACTTTTAACCTCCATTTATTTTAATTGTTGAGCGGACGGCGGCGCCCCGCCCTCTCTCGGACGGTCAAGGTGCGCCAAATCACAGCCCGCTTTGATATAAGCCAACACCGCGCAATGAGCGGCTGAA
>LSQX01397892.1_pt1 | contig 22822 bp, 20 predicted proteins | sample 654561 | NCBI WGS metagenome assembly LSQX01 (sample SAMN04489861, study PRJNA283612) | anaerobic digester metagenome | isolation source: 4 biogas reactors fed with cattle manure at either 37C or 55C with and... | place: Denmark: Kongens Lyngby | collected 2014
CGTTGGCAACGGGGTTGCTGTCGGTACGGGACTCGGTATCGCCGTTGGCATTGGAACTGTCGTCGGTGTGGGACTCGGTGTCGGATTCTTGATTGCGTCGTACTCGTCCAGGGATCCAACCAGGATCTGGACAGGATCGGTCACCTTGATCTTCGTACCAGCGGGCGGGTATTGCGCGATTACATAAAGCTGCTCTGCTGGCAGCCGTTCGCTTTCCACATTCAGATAGCTGAGCGTGATATTTGTCAGCCTTTGAAGCGCTAATTGTTCATTCATCGCGACAAGTGGCATCCGGTCCAGATCCGACATCATGATCAGCGCAACGGGAGTCGGTGTCGGATTAAGGAAACGAGCGTAGTCCTGCGCTGATCCATAGGTGAAGCTGATCACGGATTGATCTTTGATCTCGGTGCCTGCCGGCACACTCTGGCGGATAACGATCCGTTTGTCTGGCGACACGGCACCAGAGATACTGACGATCGGTCCTAAAACAAGACCTAAGATCACGACCTGGGACGCAACCTCCGTTAATGAGTCGCCAACGAAGTTGGGTACCACCACCAACGGCATGCCGTTGCTGACGACAAGGATAATACGGCCGCCACGCGGTTCCGTCTGGCCGGCTGCTGGTATGGTCCGAACAACCTTGCCCTGATCGATCCGGGCATTCTCGGCCACGATTGTGGTTGCGTAGCCCATTGTCTTTGAAAGCTCGATTTGGGCTTTCAATGGTGACTGACCGCTCAGGTCAGGGATAACCAGCAGCTCTGGGCCGCTGCTGACCGTAAGTGTCACCATGGCGTTCGTTTTTTGGATCATCACACCCGAACTGGGTGTTTGAGAGGTTACCATCCCGACGATAACCGTCGGGTTTGAGGCATATATGACCTCTGTCATGATGTTATCTTGCTTCAGGATCTTCAAAACTTCGGTCAGTTCATGGCCTATATAGCTGGATAGCTTATAGGAGAGATTGGGCCCTTTTTGATTCGATACAAATAGTTTACTCCAGCCCCAAGCGCCGATCGATATGGCAAAGACGCTCGCGACCAGAATCATCGCCATGACGATCACGGTATCACGGCGTCGCGAATGTCTGCGTGCCAGGATAACGCGCTCAATTTCACGAAGCTTGTCGTATTTGGGTTCCGTGCTGATGGGTTGGAGTGCTGTTGTCTGCTCGTCACGGTCCGGCAGTCCGGGCACGATTCCAAATACACCTTTCGGATCGATCAGGAGTGCGTCAAGCTCGTCCACCAGATCACGTGCCGTCTGGTAACGATTGTCAGGTGATTTTTGGATACACTTCATGATGATCTGGTCGAGTCCTGCAGGAACTGAGCGATTGATCAGGGAAGGCTGCGGCGGGAACGCCTGCAGTTGTTGGATGGCAATGGCCACAGCGGTGTCACCATCGAATGGAACGCGTCCGGTAACCATCTCGTATATCACGATTCCCAGCGAGTAGACATCGGACTTTTCATCCGTGATCGACCGTCTAACCTGCTCCGGCGAGGCGTAATGAACCGAACTCATGGATATGTCGCGCGTTAGGCCGATCGTCAGGGACGGCATCACAGCGGCGATCCCAAAGCCGGTGACTTTCGTGACCCGCTCTTTACTGATCAGAATGTTGCGGGGCTTGATGTCGCGATGCAAAAGACCATTCAGATGTGCATGTTCGAGAGCCAATCCGATTTGAATGGCAGTAGGAACGGCTATTCGCCAGGGGATCGCACCATGCGCAACGAGCACTTCTTCCAAGGAGAAGCCTTCCTCGTAGTCCTGGACGATGTATCGGTGTTCATGGTCCTGTCCGAAATCGATCGTTCGGGCAATATTCGGGTGGTTCAGGCTGATTGAGGCCCTGGCTTCTGACGCGAAACGCTTTTCGAATACCGGGTCATTCATCAGATCGTCGTGCATGATTTTGATAGCGACTTTTTTTCCGGTTACTGTGTCGATTGCCAGATTGACAGACGCCTTGCCGCTCTGGCCAAGCGCCTTGATGATCTGGTACCGGTCGCTGATCATACTGTCTGAAAGAGTTGCCGCCTGCTCTTGAACCATGCTTTTTCCCTCCAAGGCGAACCTGTAGACGGTCTTCCTCCACCTTTTACATTCATCATGATCGGCTGTGAACCTTACAGCATGTGCATTTCATGCCATCTGAATCAGGTGCAAAATGTTTCATGCCTATTGGCATCTGAAAAAGCAATCTCGAATCTTTCTGTTCCAGCGCGATGTGCTTTTCCACGACAGGTCGCAGCATTTCGGTACTGCAATCGTGCATTCTATCTGCGAACCAATAGCACAGACAACCGCTATTCCCAAAAGAATGAGCAGCCATTGCGTTTTTCCGGTTCTGCTTTTTTGTTCCATCATCGTTCCCTCCCATTCACATGGTCTTTTTTGGCATGTTCTTATTTTTCAAAAAGACACAAGATTGTCATCGTGACCTAATCGTTTGTCTTCGCCCATCACGTCGCCCAAGCTGCGCCTGTCGGTATCGGTTCAAGCGATATCCTGGTCATCGTGCGGTATCTTTCCTCACACAATTTATTTTTTGTATTACGGCCAGTTTTGAAGACATCCAGCACCAGCTTGATATCGCCGCAATAAGCATCTATTTTTGATGCGTACGTGGTGAAGCATGCGTCTGTACCGTCCTTTATATATCCCAGCTTTTCAGTGATCGCACCCAAGTTGGTCTTAACCAGCCACCGCTCAATTCGGTTGTCATCTGTGCATATCTGAGGATAAATCAGATCTTATGATCTGTCGTTGCATTATGATAATGCTAATTCGAATTCGTCTCTTTGCTCCAAATTCAGTGCAATTAGAAACCACTTGATTGAATTGCCTGATACGTTTATCTTATACCTATTATAATAATTTGTCAATATAATATTATATATATAATTACAATATATATTATCATTATAGTATAAACAATTATGTTTTTTCTAACAGAATGGCTGCTGGCAAACAGATGTACAGGCGATCCTTGAGGCAAGTCGAGGGTGATCGTCTGATCACAACCGAATCCTGTCCGGAGCGTCGCTCACCGACTATGCCATAGCCAGGTGCCATTTTCGTTAACATTCGCAGCGCAACACCATACGAAGCTGCTGGTTCGAATCAAAATAAACCGCTAATATTAGAGGCCTGAGATTGTGGCTTTCAGACCTCTTGCTTGGTAAATGCTCAAACGCTATCACCTGCCGCCTGTGATGATACCGCAAAAACAAGCGACAGCAAACGGACAACAGCAGGACGGCTGCCATGACAAGGGCCGATCCACCGAGCCATTGCGATGCCCAGGTGAAGACAGAAACCAGAAAGCGCTATTTCTGGCTGCGACACCAGGTCACTGTGCCGTTGATGCTGAACGCTGTGCCTGAATGCCTGATGAGACCGAATCTGTGCTGCTGGACGGCGCAGGCGGATGAGGAAGCTTTCTGCCGACGCTCCCTGGACCAGCATGGTCTTCGTGCCGTCCAGCAAGCGCTGCAATTCCTTCACCTTTTCAAGCAATACCTGTATTTTACCGCCCGCAATAAGCATTCAGGATGTAATCGATGTAATCGCTTCTGGTAAAAAGGCGCTGGCTCGAGGGGTCGCCGCAAGCCCGGACCATGTCGCCCAGCGGGATGCCAATCCTTGCCTGCTGGGCGGGTGAGCCGCTGTTGCGGTACCGGGTGAGGATCTTGTCAGCGCCGTCTTCCCGGAGATCTCCCAGGCACCCGTGTGGTGCCGGCGCCGACCGGTTGGGGTACACCATGAAATCCTTGTCGACAAAGAAGACCGGCTGTTCGGAGACGAGGCTGGCTGTGCTGCCATCAGCTTCCAGTTCTGCGAAAAGAGCCTGTTCGGTCTGACCAAACACCGCTTCGAGGCTGGCTGCCCCGAAATGCCTGAGGGTATAATCGGTCAGCAGAGGCGGAATCCGCGCCAGGTCCTCAGAGGTGGTCCGAATGGCGGCCAGCCTGGCGTTCTCGCCGTCACAGCTGCCCTGGTGGACAAACGCGGCAAAAGGTGTCCCGATCGCCGCGCAGCGTTCTTCCAGCCGATGTGACTGGATCAGGTCCGCGACAGCCTCGAGGTCCTTAAGGTTGTCTTTGTTGACAAAGACCTGGATGCGCGGCGCGATGTCGCATGCCAGGAGCCGGTCGATGGTAGCGAGGATCTCGCCGCAGGCACCCGGGCGACCGGTGTAGTAATCCGTCATCTGTTCGCCGCCGAACAAGGTCAGCTGGCAGCGTCTGACACCGAGCGTTTTAAGCCAGGGGATGTACGACGCATCGCGGACGGCACGCCAGACGCTCAGCAGTTCCCAGTGCGATACCGTCCGCCGGTCGGACAACTCGTTTTCCAGCGCCCAGAGCATCCGGTATTCCGGCAGGTAATCGGGCTCCCGGTACCAGCTGGCCACATCCAGGTTATGGGTATGCGGCCTAAAAGCGGCGGCGACCCTGCGTAAATCATCGGCATGCAACCGGCCATTGGGCGTGCAGCCGAGCCAGCAGTGCCTGCACCGGTTCGGGCAGCCCGCCATATCCAGGCAAACGGTGATCCGGTCAAACATGGCTAGAGTCTCTTCCTGTACATCAGCTCATCGGTTTTCGTGTAGCCCATCTTTTCATAGAACCGCTGGGCGTTCTGGTTCGTACCGCCTGTGAACAGCTGGAAGCCGCCGATGTTCCGGCCCCTGTATTCGGCTTCCACATGCTGCATCAGGCGCGTCGCCACCTGCCGGCGACGATAAGCTTCCTCAACGAACAGCTCCGTGATCTCAACATAGTGCCGGCTGTAGCAAAACGACTTGAAAAGCTGCACGCAGCAAAAGCCGACGAGCCGCTCGCCCTGTACCGCCACGTAGACCTGTTCCTGCTCGTTTTCAGCAAGGGAACGGGCGATCGCCGCCGGGCTTAGGCTGCCGGCGCCGTTAAAGCGCGTGTTCAGACGGTCAAGCTCCGCGGCATCCTCGCGCGTCGCCCGCCGGATGTCTAGCTTCATCGGACTTTCCTCCCAGCTCCCAGTCGCTGCGCAGCAGAATGTACTTCATGTCGGCGATTTCCTGCTGCAGCTGCCTGGCGAAAAACGTGCTGTGCTTGACAAAGCGAAAGCCGCACTTCTCGATCACCCGCCGCGACTGGCTGTTGCTGACAAAATGGCCGCAGGTCAGGGCTTCCAGGTCCAAAGGGCCAAAGCCATAGCCGACCAGGGCCCGGACCGCTTCGGGCATCAGGCCCTGCCCCCAGTAGTCCCGGGCCAGCACATAGCCGACTTCCCTGACCCGCAGGTGCCGGTATGCGTCTTCTTCGTTCGCCCAGGAGACATGCAGGCCGATGGACCCGATCACCTTGCGGTCCCGCTTATGCTCCAGGGCCAGGACATCCCTTTCCGCCATGAAGAGGTCCAAAATCTTGCGCGATTCGTCCAGGGACTGATGGCGGCGCCAGCCGGCCATTTCCCCCACGCCGTCCACAGACGCGTACACGTACAAATCCGCCAGGTCGTCTGCCCGCCAGCCGCGCAAGACCAATCGTTCCGTCTCGATGAAAACCCCCGTCAAATCGATCGCCACATCCATACCCTCACCGGTTCCTTTCTGCGAAGTCAATCAGTTCTGTCAGGCTGTGAATCACCCAGGGGCCTCGCTTTGCGCCGCCGCGATCCAGGTTGAACGCAGTGAAGCCCTGCTGGCGCGCCCCGTCCGCTTCCGGGTCATAATCGTCGACATAGAGGCTTTCGGCCGCGGACACGCCCAGGGAAACCAGCGCGGCGCTGAAGATGATCGGGCTGGGTTTGCCTGCGCCGACCAGCGAGCTGGCCGTGAACGAGGTGAAATAACCGGCGATGCCCAGTTGCCGCAGCGTAAGCTCGAGCGACGGCGACGTGTCGCTGATCACACCCATCCTGTAACCGCTCCGCTTGAAGAAGTCCAGGACAGCCACAACGTCCGGGTACAGGAGGCGGTCGTTGTTGCACCACAACTCGGCGAACAGCGTCCCGGCCCGCGCATCCAGATCCCGGGCAATGCCTTCGCCTGCCAGCAAATGGCGGTAGTAGCGCTGCATGAAAGCGCGCTCATCGTCCAGGTTGCGGTACCATGGCTGCCTGCCGCCCGCGGCCAGCCCGAACAGGCGCATCATCTTGTCGTAGGGCAGCGAAAATGCGTGGCCGCTCCAAGCCGCTAGGGTCTGGTCACGCCACTGGAGCTTGGCTGGATTGGCATAGGTCAGGGTTCCGTCGCGGTCAAAGAAGATCGCCTTGTACGCCATGGTGTGCCCCTTTCGCGGCGCTCCGGTTTCCATCACCCGCCGCTGGTCGAACCACCGTCATTATAGACCGTCCGACCCGCTCCCGCCAGCCTCGCTTGACAGAACGGGTCGACAAGATTAGACTGAATCTTGTCTAAAGCATTCGACTGAAGCGCGAGGTTTACCATGCATGAGCAGCTGTTCCTGATTATCCTGGATATGAGTGTGGCCGCCAGCTACGTCCTGGTCTGCGTCCTGGGGCTGCGCCTGCTGCTCAGGCGGGCGCCCAGGTGGGTGGCCTACGCCGCATGGCTCCTGGTCCTGTTCCGCCTGGTCAGCCCGGTTTCGTTCAGCGCGCCATTCGCCCTGCTCGGGAACCTGCGCCTGCCCGGAACCGACCGTCAAATGCCTGCACCGGCTGGCATTTCCGCTGGCCTGGGCCTGGCAGATGCGCCAGGCACCCCGCTTTCGCCCGTAATGCCCGCCGCCCCGAACACGCCGCTCCACGTGCTGCCTGTCGCCGCCTGGATCTGGCTGGCCGGCCTGGCTTTGCTGCTCGGCTACGCGCTTGTCACAACCATCCGGGTAAAGCACCAGACCCGTTTGGCGCAGCGGCTTTTCGATAATGTCTACGAATCAGCCTCCGTGCCGTCCCCTTTTATCTTTGGCCTGTTCCGGCCCCGCGTGTTTATCCCGATCGGCCTTGGCGACTGCGAACGATCCCTGGTGCTCCGCCACGAACGCGTGCATCTCAAGCGACTCGATCACCTGGTCAAGCCGTTCGCATTCGCCGTGCTAGCCGTGCACTGGTTCAATCCCCTGGTCTGGCTCGCTTACCGCCAGATGAGCCTGGACATGGAAACGAGCTGCGACGAGTCCGTCACCCGGGATATGAACCGCCAGGAGCGGGCCCGCTACAGTGAAACACTGGTCCGGCTGGCGGTGAAACAGCCCGTATTGGCCGCAGGACCGCTGGCCTTCGGCGAAAGCGGAACCGGGACACGCATCCGGAACATCCTGAATCCGAAAAAGCCCGCTATCTGGATCACGGCTGCAGCGGTGCTGGCGCTGATCATCGCCGCCGTTTTGCTGCTGGCAGACCCACTTCGGCAGCCCAAAGTGGATGACCTGGTCCTGCCGCTGCTCTTTGAGGATCAGATCGAACGCCAGGGCAGAGAAAACAAGGCTTACCTGGCCGCGAACCAGGATAAGCTGGAACGGATCGCCCGTTACCTGGAAGACACGACGGACAAGTTTGGCACCCGCCCGGTTCCGCTGTCGCTGCAAAACATGGACCTGGTCAGGAAAATAACCGACGCGGCCATCCGGCAGGATCTGCTGGATATCCTGAGCGAGGGGACCGTCAAGGCGGTTTTGACCGGCCTGGACGGCGGCCCGCACATCAAGTTCTACCTGAACACCGGCCCCAACGAATACGAACAAGGCTTCTATCACACCAAAGCGGACCGTCTGGACGAGGCGGCGGTCGGGAAACCGGGCGATCCGCCCTACAACCAGGTCCAGCGCTATGAAAAGCTGGACAGCCACTGGTTCGGCTTCATGCGTGCGCTGGCCGATATCCGCGACGCCGACCAGTACCGTCAGGCCGCCTGGGCGCACATGGGTCCGGACGGTCAGAAAATAGTCATCGGCGACTGGCGCGACGCCCGGGTTACGCTGACCGACTGGGAACAGGTCGGCAAAAAACTGGACGACAAAAACCGGCCCTTCGTCGTCCTGGTCCAGTTCCGGCACAAGAACGAGGGTATGCTCGGCCCGATAGGGCTGTACCTTGATTCGGTTACGAAAAAGGTGGTCGGCATCGCCTTGCTGGCGTGAAGGGTACCTTTAGTCTGCGTCGTCCTGCGGCGCCGGACGGACAATGCCCTGAGCCAGGTCGCTCAGTTCACTGAGGGCATCCTCAAGTTCATTTGCCGCGTCAAAGGCGGCCAGGAGCTGTTCCCGGATCAGGTCGGTCAGGATGTCCCCGGCCGAATCCTGCGTGTTGTTCCGGATCCAGCTGACCATGCGTCCCAGGTAAGGCACATCGCCCTCTTCTTCGCCCTGTTCCGGCGGAGCCATGCCTTGCTCCAGGCACCAGGCGTTCAGTATCTGCGCCTTTTCGTCGGCATAGAGGACAACCGCCTCGATCGGGTTGACATGGGGGTAGGCTGCCAGGATATAGAGCTCCGGCCGCTGCTCGTCCTGCAGGAGCACCGCATGGACAATAGCCCCGTTCTCGCGGCCGAGGGCAACAATCGAGGTGTTTTGGTCCGAGGCGTCGGCGTTCAGGCTCTCGCGGTGGGCCTGGGTCAGCAACGACTCGAGGCAGTCCCGGCTGTTTGCAGCAATCTCATACAGATCCTGGTGTGTTCGCATATGGCTCTCCCGTAACAGCGCTGGCGCGCCGGTTGTTTGCTCCCCATTATGGCACAAGCCGGTCCCCGAGACAAACAGAGCCCGGCAAGCCGGGCTCTGTTCCTGTCTGTTTTTGTTATGTTCAAAGCTTGGAATACCCGTAGCTGTTGACCAGGGCATCGATCTTGTGATGGGCCCTGCAGCTGGGACAGTCGGCCGGCGAATAGGTCTCGTAACCCGGGACGTCATCGATGGTGAAAATCGAATTGATCTCGCAGTCGCCGGCTTTGCCGATGGCGCTGAAGATGGCGCTGATGCCGCTGATGCGGCCGCTGTAGTAGTCGATGCACTCGACCGCCTGCGTGATCGTGTTTCCGGTTGTGGCGGAAGCGACCAGCAGGAGAACACCCCGGTTCCAGATCATCGACTGGACGTTGTCACGGAAGATCAGCTGCCCGCTCGAGTTGATCTCAGGCGTCACGATGGCGATGCTGTTGCCCGCGTTGATCGACTGGCTGGTGCTCTCGCTGAGCGTCATGGCCACAAATGCGGCGACCACTTCGACACCGTCGAGGCAGACAATCGTATCGATCGGCGTGGTGCGGACATAAGGCGCCGCCAATTCACGCCCGGCTAATTGGGCGATCTTGTGCTGGCTCTTGATGTTGGTCAGATCGACATAATAATTGATGTGGGAATGGCGAGTGGCAAAATGGCCGGGGGTGATGCGCATGCTGACCAGGTGATTGTGGTGGGCCTTGATTTCCCGAGCGCGTGTTTCCATGATGGTTCCTCCTTCAGCAACGGACACTGCGCAAGCGCTTGAACGGTTAGGTTTTCAGCGGCAAACATCTTCTGATGCGTTTGATGCGGTACTGCTTCGTGAGGTTTGTTCCTGATCTTATTATATGACGAAAATCGTTTAAATGCCAGTATGAAGGCTAAGGCTGTCCGCCCGGACGTGACAAGGTCAACAAAACGACACCGCCGGGCAGCAGGGAAATTTTGCTGCCGCTGCGGCGCAGGCGCTGCTGGCCGAGCAGCTGGCCATGTTCATCGTAGGTGGTCATGGCGGCGCCGGCCAGGTCGATCTCAGAGATCAGCTGACATGTCGCCGCCAGGTCGGACAGGTTGGTCAGAACGAGCGTGACCTGCCGGCTGTCGCTGAACCCGTACAGGCGAACGGCGGCGCGCGGGTCCGTTGTATCGGTATCATCGGGTTGAACCGGGCGGATCTGGAGCGGCGAGCCCAACACAGCCTGGGAGACAACCGAGGCACCTGCCTGCCAGATGGCCAGCTGGCGGCTGTCTTCCGTCTGCGGCCTGGCCAGGTTGACCAGGCCGGACTGTTGCCCGATATCGAACAAGGCCACGTCAACCAGTTCCGCCAGGCGCAGCGGCTGCATCGCCGAATCGCTCAGGCGCAGGGCGCGGATCAGTTCCGGGAAGTCTGCCGCAGGCTTTTCCGGGTTGCGCGGGATCTGGTCCAGATAGGCTTGTACGGTCAGCTCCGACAAAGCCAGCCGGTTATCCCGAACCACACCGTCCAGATCAGAAGCATGGTAGTCGGCACGGGACAGCATGACACCGTCGCCGTACTGCATGCCGTCGACGAAAACCAGCTTGCTCTTGATCTGGCGATAGTAGGGCGACTGGCTGATCGTGCGGATGACCAGGTTGACATACTCAGATTTCAGGCGGTCCTGGCTGAAGACCTCCTGACGGTCACAGATCTCGAGGTAAACCCGCTCAAAGGACTGCACCCAGGGCATGACCATGCCCTGCTCCTGGCGCAGCTTGCCGAACGGCTCGGAGATCGGGGCTGCCAGATAGGCCAGCAGATTGAGCAGATCGCCCTCGCTGGCATACGAATCGATCACCAGCCAGGGGCTGGCCGAACTGGCGCGGGTCAGTTCAAGCGCCGCGTGCAGCGAGGCGTTGCGCTGGCTGACCCAGCAGGTTCCGTCCAAAATGGGGTTGTCGGCGTGCATCGGCTGGGCCCAGCCGCCGGACAGGCGGTTCTTGCTGCCCAAGCCCAGAATGTCCAAACGGATTACGCTTGGCCGGATCGACAGGACTTGCTCCTGTAAAGAGCGGTCCAGCAGATCTTGCGATTGATCGATGTGGCCGAGAAACACGCTGTCGGCCCAAACGGTTCCGTCCGCCGCGCTGATGTTCAGCCTGATTTCCTGGCCGGCATAGCCGCCCGGCCGGCCCGGAACAACCAGCGCGTACGTGAATTTTTTCCAGGCGCTGCCCACATTGGTGAAAGCCGTTCCGACCGGGCCAAACGGACCGGACAGCCAGACCTGGACCGTGCGATCCGCCACATCCTGCTGCCTGAGCCAGAGCGAGACCTGCAGGACCTCGTTCAGGCTGCTGGTCAACAACCGGGTGTCGATGGCCTGGGACAGGATCGCCGGCTGGTCGGAACGGCCCGCAGACTGCAGGCGCAAACAGGCTTGTCCGCCGGAGGGGGCGGCTTCGTCCTGGATCCTTTCGGTCCGTCCTGCGCCATAAAGGATCCAGGGCGAGACGCATGATTCCGGATCCACAGGCTGAATCAAGCCTTGCTCTGGCACATCCGGGCTAATTTTCTCCAGGAAAATCAAGTCTCCGGCCATGTACTGCCCCGACCGCAGCGCGCTGTCAAGCTGAATTTCCGCGACCAGACCTGCCAACCCCAGCTGACCGTCGCTGCCGGCACTCAGGATCTTGTCTTTGCCGGCCAGGTCGATCACGCGGCTGTGCATGCCGGTTTCGATGCCGGAGAGCTGCCAGCTCTGGCCGGTATCGTTCGAAATCAAAAATTCGCCGGCCTCGTCCAGAACAACCATCTGCTGGCGCGACAGCATCACGATGTCGCGGCACAACGTGCCGGTCACCGGGGCCAGCGCCGTGAAGCGGGCCGCGTCCGCGCTGGCATAGATCTTGCCGGTCCGGCTGAGCAAAACGAAATGGCCGTCGCGGAAATCGATCGCCTGCCAGTCATCCTGTTCGTCCAGGTCGTTCTGACGCCAGATCAAGCCATTGGTCGATGTCAGCAGGACGCCGCGGCGGCCGATGGCGACAAACGTCCCCGACCCATAGGCGATGTCGGTCAAGTCCGCCTGGGTCACCGGGCTGAGAACCGATACGACGCCGGAAAATCCCACGACCATGCGGCCGGATGCGCCGACAGCGACGATGACGGAACGGTCAGACACAGCCACCGCGCTGAGCGGCTGTTGGTCGGGTGTCGGCAGGATCGTCCAGGTCTCGCCGTCCTCAGACAGCACCAGTTCGCCGGCGGCGCTGCAGGCGGCAAACAGCTGCTCGTTGGCCGTGACGCCTGTCAGATCCGCCGTAGTCCTGGAATCCATGACCTCAGTCGCCTGACCGGTCAGGTTACGCACGATCAGGCCCTGCTCGCCGACGCCGACTGAAACATCGTCCTGGCTGGTGAAGTCCAAAAACGCCAGTTCGTCGGGCATGTCGCCAGGCAAGATCACCGGCTGGAAGACGCCGACGCGGTTGATGCCGTAATGCTGGACGCGGGCGGTTTTCTTCAGCACCAGACCGTTCTCCGACAAGGTCATCACCCGCGCAGAGGCCTGGTTGAAAAAGCCGTCGCCATAAAGACCCTGCCCGGCTTCCTGGGAGGAAACGGTCAGGGTCGTCTCATCGCCGCTGTAGATGGTCAGGGCCTGGCGAAAAACCAACGGTTCAAAAGACGCATCCTCGATCAGGTTACCGCTGAGCGCCTGGTCAAGCGAAATGCCGGCACCAGCGGACTGGAAGCCGGTCGCGTCCGTTTGAACGAAAAAGCGGTGCAGATCACCTGTCCCCGCCAGATTTGCCGCTGCGACCAGCAAAATCACGCCAGTCAGAACGACCGCGGCCAGGGCCAGGGCCGTGATGACAAAAAATCGCTTGTGGATCAGACGGGTCGGTCGCATGTTCAAAATCCCATCCGGTCCGGCCGGTCAGAGCAGACCAATGCCGTGCATCTTGCAGAAATCGATCATGCTGGCCGGCCACACCGAGGCCTGCACCTCGCCGATGTGGGCCTTGTCAAGAAAATACATGCACAGCCGCGACTGCCCGATACCGCCGCCCATGGTCAGGGGCAGCCGGTCCTGCAGTACCTGGCGGTGAAAGTCCAGCTCGGCCCGCTCCGGACAGCCGGCCACCTGCAGCTGGCACCGCATGGCCTCGGCATCGACGCGGATGCCCATGGACGAGATCTCAAAGGCGCGTTCCAGCGTCGGGTACCAGAACAGGATGTCGCCGTTGAGCTGCCAGTCGTCGTAGTCGGGCGCACGGCCGTCGTGCGGGCTGCCGCTTTTGAGCGGGGCGCCGATCTGCTCGATGAAGACCGCACCGTACTGGCGGCAGGCCGCATCCTCGCGCGCCTTCGGATCCAGGGCCGGGTATCGGTCCTCCAACTCCTGTGTGGACATGAAACAGATGTCCGGCGGCAGCTTGCGCACCAGCTGCGGGTAATGGCGCAGCAAGTGGTTTTCCGTCCGGCAAAAACAGCGGTAGATCTCGCGCACGACTCGCTCGAGCGTCTCGCGGGTCCGTTCCTCGCGCCGGATGATTTTTTCCCAGTCCCACTGGTCGACGTACACCGAATGCAGGTTATCCAGCGTTTCGTCGCGCCGGATGGCGTTCATGTCGGTGTAAAGGCCTTCGCCGGGCTTGAACCCGTAATGGGCCAGGGCCATCCTTTTCCATTTCGCCAGCGACTGCACCACTTCCACGCGGGCAGACAAGTCGCGAATGTCGAAATCGACCGGCCGCTCGACACCGTTCAGGTTGTCGTTGAGCCCGGTTTCCGGCCGGACAAACAGCGGCGCCGACACGCGCAGCAGGTTGAGCGTATCGGCCAGCTGGGTTTCAAACTGGTCCTTGAGCAGCTTGATCGCCGCCTGGGTTGCCCGTATATCGAGTCTGGTGCGATAGCCCTGCGGAATAGCGGTGTTGCTTTCCATGACAATCATGGCTGTTCCCCCTGTATCAGAATCCGGTTCGGTTTGCGGTTGCGATAGAGATAGATCAGGCATAGGGCGCCGATCAGGATAAACACCATCTCGCTGATCCCGACGATCTGTCCCAGGACCTCGTCTTCACCGACCAGCGACGGCAGCACGCTGCCCAGGAAATTGAAAACCATGTGCATCAGGATCGGGACCCACAGCGAGCGGGTCCAGGCATAGGCAAAGCCCAGCAGCAGGCCGGGCAGCAAAACATAGCTGACCTGGACCGGCTGCCAGTGGAAGGCAGCGAACACGACGGCCTGGATGACGACGGCGGCCCAGTCGGGCAGCGCCTTGTGCAGTTCGCCCTGCAGGATGCCGCGAAAGAGCAGTTCCTCGGCGGCCGGTGTCAGGATGCTGATGCCCAATATCAGCCAGAAATAACCCTGGGTCGGACTGAAGGCGTTGGCCGTTTCCATGTAATCGTTCATCAGGCCGTCCAGCAGCGGGCTGAAATCGGTCAGGTAGATCAGCAGGTTGAACCACAGGTTGATCAGGCCCAGCGCGCCGACCATCAGGGCCAGGGCCGGAAAAACCTGGCTGGCTGAGACCCGTTCCAGCCAGACACTGCGCGGATCCTGGCGCTTCTGCAGGTATAGGTAAAGCATGTAGAGCGGGATCAACAGTCCGGAATAGAACACGCTGATCAGGGGATAATGCTCGGTCAGAAGGCGATTAAGCTGTTCGACGTCCCCCAGCAGCGCCAGCGGGTTGGAAACGCCGCTTTGCAAAAGGATGATGACGATCAGGTAGATGCTGGCCACCATGTTGATCGCCAACCAGTGGATCGCCAGGAAAGCCAGCGGCAGCAGAACCGTGCGCCAGCGAAAGCGGCGTGTCTGCGCCAGGTTCAGTCCGGCATGGGGATCAAAGTCAGTCATGGCCAAACCCTCCTTGGCTAGATCCTGGTCAACACGGCTTCGTATTTGTGGACCTGGCGGACCGGATTATAGGATTCCTTGGCTTTACGCAGGCCCGGGATGCCCATATCCTCTTCCCGGTTAACCCACTTGACCTCAGGAAAAGCGTTTTTCAACACCAGCATGTTAATTGCCGCGTAAAGGCCGTCGTAAGCGGCATCGGCTTTTTCAAAATGAATGACGGCCGTGTCGCCGTTAAGAAGCGATCCCAGGGCGAAAGCCGCCAGCTTGCCGTCGATGCGGATGCAGCCGCCGCGGACATCGAGCCGGGGCATCTCGCGGAAGAGCTGGCGCACCGCCCGGTAGTCACTGCCGCACAGGTTGAGGCAGTCGACCTGCTTTTCATCGCACCAGGCCTGAACCAGAGCCAGGGCCTCCACCTGGTGGTCCTGCCGGATCGGTTCATACGTAAAGTCCGGATACAGCCGCAAAAAACGGTTGACGTGGTTCCTTTTTTTATGCATCGCCTTGCCGGACAGCTCGCGCAGCAGATCCGCGTCGTAGATGTAATCGCTGAAGTCCGGATTGTAGCTGATGGCAGCGGTATACTGCTGCAGCCCCTGCAGCAGCGGCAGGCCGGCGGCGTCGATGTACATCAGGCGCAGCGGCCAGCTTCGCGCGGCAAAAACCGGATAGACCGCGTCCAGCAGCCGCTCCAGCTTGCCGGGCGTCACAAAGCCCATCGGCCAGGTCAGGTGCGGTGTCGTGAAGATACCGCCGTTGCTGAGCAGGCTGAAGCAGTCCTCCAGCACGATTCTCTGGTAATAAAATCCTGCGTTCCAGGCGATGCGGCTGTTCAGGCAATGGTCCGATATTTCCGACCGGCCCAGGGCATGACAGCGCGCGTATTCAGGGCCGTCCTCGATGGAAAACAAGGTACAGCCTTCACAGTGCATCATAATGGCCTCGATTTTTGTGTGTCATAAAGAGCCGGATGCCTCAAACCTGCGGAAGAAGTGGTTAAAGGCGGCATCCAGTTCTTTTCGGTCCTTGATCGACAGATAATACTGCTCGCCGCTCTCATGACGCATGGAACGCAAAATCGTCAGTTCCGGATTGGCGTGATGGCCGTCGTCCGGTTCGTAAGGATACATGACAACATATTCACGCCCCTGTAACTGAAAAGCATCGATAAAGGACATGTAGTATTCATGCCCATTATCGATGTCTTCGAGAACAGCCAGGACATGCTCCTGCGACGCCCGGTCGTCCCGGACGATGCGTCCAGGTTCAGCCTTTTTCCTCGTCGTCGTCCTCTTCTTCATCCTCTTCGTCTTCCTCACAGAGGCGCTCGTATTCCGTGTAAACCCGGTCGTACTCGTCGTCGTCCAGGCTCATCAGGCCTTCTGTGCCGTCGTCCATGGTCACCACCCGCGTGATCACCATTTCAGGCTCTTCTTCGTCTTCATCCGCGGTGATCAGCACGCAGTAGTGCTCATCCTGGAACATGAAGTCATCGGCGAGGACAAAAGAATATTCCTCACCGGTTTCGGTGTCGGTCATCGTGATGACGCCGGTGCCATGATCATGGTCATGTCCGCAGTCACAGCCGCACGAGCAGCCATCCTGATCGTTGTTATCGCAGCAGCAACCATCCTGGTCGTTGTTGTCGCAGCAGCCCTTATCTTCATCTTCGTAAAACATATAATCCTCCTGATCAAGCTGGTCAGGCCAGCAAACTAAGCTTCTGGTTTTCCAGAAAAGACTTCTGACCATTATAGCACATCAGGAGGTGTCTGGCGACGGCTGTCCAGGTGTTCTTGCAGGATAATTTCGGCCGCGGCCTGGTCGATCACCGGTTTGTGCCGCTTCGTGCGCACGCCGCTCTCCAGCAGCCTGCGCCGGGCGATGACCGTCGTGAACCGCTCGTCCCGCAGCAGGACCGGTATCCCGGTCAGCTGCTCCAGGCGCGCGGCCAGCTGCCGGACCGGTTCGGCCAGACTCGCTTCCCGGCCGTCGGTGCGCCCCGGACAGCCCATGACGACGCCGCCGACCTGTTCTCGCCGGATTACGGCCGCCAGGCTGGCCAAAACCCCGTCGGTATCCTTCCCGTTCCAGCGCAATGTCTCCAGCCCTCTGGCCAGAATGCCCAACGGGTCGCTGACGGCGATGCCGATGCGGCTGAGGCCGAAATCAATACCCAGCCACTTGTTCGGGTTTACTGGCATCCGGATGGTCTCAGAGGCTCTTGATATAGTCTTTGATGATCATTTCGAGCAGCTCGTCGCGCTCCATGCGCCGAATGACGGCCCGCGCCGACTTGTGGTTCGTGATGTAGGTCGGATCGCCCGACAGAAAATAGCCGACCAGCTGATTAACCGGGTTGTAGCCCTTTTCCCGTAAAGCCTCCAGAACCTCCGTCATGATCGCGCGTGCTTCGCGATGATGGTCTGCGCCCATTTCAAACCGTGTTGTCTCATTCCCGACCATATCCACACCTCCTGGATCACCTCAAATATGTCTTTATCATATCATGAATCGGCGGTCATGTCTGTTCAGCCAGCAAATAATCGGCAGTGGCATGCCGGCCGGTCACAGTGACCAGGCTCCCGGCCTCAGGCGTTTGCCGCGCGCGGAAACGAACAGGCACGTAGGTTTCGGAGTAGCCTTCGTACAGGCCGTCCGGCCGCTGGCGCTCCGTCAGAACCGTCATCTGCCGGCCGATCTGGCGGGTGTGGCCCGCCAGGGCCATGTCCGATGCCAGAGACATCATCTGGCGGCTGCGCCGGGCGATCAGCTGCGGGGCGACCGGGTCTGGCAGGCTGGCCGCCCGGGTGCCCTGGCGGGGCGAAAAGCGGAACACATGCATGCGTAAAAAGTCCATTTCACGACAAAAAGCCAGGCTCTGCGCGAAATCCGCCTCCGCCTCACCGGGAAACCCGACGATCAGGTCGGTCGTGATGCCCGGATCGGAAAAGCTTTCCCGCAGGGCCCGGACCACCGCCCGATAGCCATCGGACGTATAATGCCGGTTCATGCGCGCCAAGATCCTGTCACAGCCGCTCTGCAGGGAGAGGTGGAAGTGCGGGCACAGCCGTGGGTTCTGTGCCGCGAGCCGGATAAATGTATCGGTCACCATACCCGGATCCAGCGAGCCGAGGCGAATGCGCTCGATGCCCGGCATGTTGGCCAGCTCGAGCGCCAGTTCCATGACCGCGTGTGCGGGTTCCCCCCGGTCCGAGCCATAGGAGCAAAGATGGATGCCGGTCAGGACCACCTCCCGGTAACCCCGATCAGCCAGGCCGCGGGCCTCTGCCAGGATATGGCCGCGTTCCCGGCTGCGCACCCGCCCCCTGGCCAGGGGGATGGCACAATACGAGCAGAACTGGTTGCAGCCGTCCTCGATCTTGATGTACGCGCGCGTCTCACTCTGGCTGCTGACCTGCCCGAGTTCGTCGTAGGCGGACAGCTCGAGCGGCTGCGTGGCAGGACAAGCGGGCAGGTCTGCCTGGCCGCCGCGCTGACGGAGCGCTTCGATCACCTGGCCGCAAGCGGTGCTCTTGCGGGCGTTGCCGATGCTCAGATCAGCCCACGTGGCCGCGTCGCCGATCTCGACCTGGCAGCCCATGGCAACGACCAGGGCCTCGGGATTGGCCTGGCGGGCGCGGCGCAGCATCTGGCGCGACTTGCGGTCCGCCTCAGCGGTCACCGTACAGGTGTTGACCAGGTAGACGTCCGCGGCTGCGCTGAAAGCGACGATCTGGAATCCGGCTGCCTCGAACTGCATCCGGATGGCGTCTGTTTCGTAATGGTTGGTTTTGCAGCCCAGCGTCAGAAACGCGGCTGAGGGCGCCGTCATGCTCTCGATCATCCTTTCCGGCGATCATCTCCCGCCGCCGTTCGCGCTGTTGACAGGTTCCGGTCATCTCAGGCACAATGCATTATCAGGAACCGCCAAACAGGCCAGCTGCGGCGCAAGGAGACACGGTTATGCACAAATTCCAAGTTCAGTTCAAGTCGATCAACGATGTCAAGGACTTCGTCCGGATCGTCAACGACTTCCCGTACGATGTCGACCTGGCCTCAGGCCGGTACGTCGTCGACGCCAAATCCATCATGGGGATTTTCAGCCTGGACCTGGCCAGCCCCATCGATGTGGAAATCCACAGTCCGGACAGCGCGGATCTCGAGGAACGGCTGAAGCCCTACCGGATCTGACCCTAGGTTTTCCGACAAAAAAGACAGGGGTATCGCTGACACCTCTGTCCCTATTGAGTCAGGTTTCCAGCGGCTTGAAACGAAAGGCGTTTCAGCCGCCGCGTCCGGTCATCAGGTAAAGAAGTACGGTCAGGACAGCAAAGACGCCGGCACCGACCGTGGTCAGCCTTTTCAGGATCCTGTCGATGCTGCGGCCCTTTGACTTGCCGAAAAAGGTGTCTGCACCACCGCCGATGATTCCCAGGCCTTTGGCGTTGCCTTCCTGGAAGATAACCAGGGCGACCAAGCCGATACAGACCAGGATGTCAACAACTGCGATGATGATGGGTATCGCGTTCATATGGCTTTGCACCTCCAAATAGCTGCCTAAAAGCACCGTGTGCCGACAGCATGGGCAATTCTATCACAGATACGCCCGCGAATCAAGCTTTTTGCCCGCGGCTCTTGCGCTGGAGGCCAGCTGCCCATTTGCCGATTTCCGCTACAGCGAACGGCAGCAGTGCCAGCGGCACCATATACAGCCAGTCCGCAGCCGGTAACGGAACCGTCGAGAAAATCGGGTTCAGGAAGGGCACATACACGACAACCAGCATCAGGGCCAGGGAAAGCAGCACCGCCTTGTTGAGGATGCTGTTCTTGAACAAGCCCAGGCTGAGCACCGGGTAGTTCTCCGAACGGGCACTGAACGAGCGCAGCAGTTCGGCCATGATAAGGGTTATGAAGGCGATCGTGCGCGCCCCGTCGCTGGCCATGCCGTCGAGCGGGTAACGGTTCAAGCCGATCTGGAAGGCGATGAACACGGCCGCAAAGATGGCGATGCTCTGGCTGCCGATGCCCAGAAGCATCTGTCGGTTCATGATCGGCTCGTTTTTCTTGCGCGGCTTCCGGCTCATCACATCCGGCTCCCCCCGCTCCTGGCCGAGGGCCAGCGCCGGAAAGCTGTCGGTGACCAGGTTGAGCCACAGCAGTTGGATGGGCAGCAGCGGAATGTAGGCAGGCCCCAGCAGCAAGGTCGCCAGGAAGATGATCAGGATCTCGCCGACATTGCAGGAGAGCAGGAACGCCACAAACTTGCGGATGTTGCTGTAGATGATGCGCCCTTCGCGCACCGCCGAGACGATCGTGGCGAAGTTGTCGTCGGTCAGGATCATGTCGGCAGAACCCTTGGAGACATCGGTGCCGGTGATGCCCATCGCCACCCCGATATCCGCGCTTTTCAAGGCCATCGCGTCGTTGACGCCGTCGCCGGTCATCGAGGCGATATGGCCTTGCTCGCGCAGCGCCGTCACGATGCGTACTTTGTGGTCAGGCGACACGCGGGCATAGACCGAGGTCTCCTCAACCGCTGTTTTCAAGCCGTCGTCCGACAAGCTGTCGATCTCGTTGCCGGCCAGCACGCGTTCGTTTGGACCGATCATGCCCAGATCCCTGGCGATGGCCACCGCCGTCTCGCGGTAGTCGCCCGTGATCATGACCGCGCGGATGCCCGCGCTGCTGCACAGGCGGATGGCGTCGCGCGCCTCCGGTCTGGGCGGATCGATCATGCCCATCAGGCCGACGAAAACCATGTCCGTCTCCAGATCCTTGTCCCCTTCCCCGGCCGTCCGCCAGGCAAAGCCCAGGACGCGCAGCGCCGAGGCGGCCAATTGGCGGTTGGCTTCAAGAACCTGCGCTTTCATCGGGTCAGTAAACGGTTCGGGCCCGTTTTCGCCCAGGCAGCGGCTGCAGCGGGTGACGACAATGTCCGGCGCGCCCTTGGTCAGGCTGAGACGCTCAGCCTCGCCAAAACCAGCGTGCACGGTTGTCATCATCTTGCGCTCCGAGTCGAAAGGCAGGTCAGACAGCCGCGGATGACGTTGCTGCAGATCCTGCTGCCCCAGGCCTGCCTTGGCCGCCGCGACAAGCAAGGCGGCTTCTGTCGGATCGCCCAGGATCGAGGCGTCTTTCGCATCGTCGACCACGAGCGTCGCGTCGTTGCAGAGGACCCCGATGGTCAGCAGCCGGTTCAGGGCTGCGTCATGCAAAGCATCGACCGGTTGCTCATCTTGAAGCAGGCGGCCTTCTGGTTTGTAGCCGTTGCCTTCGACCTGGATCTGCCGGCCAAGGGTATATAGCCGGGTGACCGTCATTTCGTTCTGGGTCAGGGTACCGGTCTTGTCGGAGCAGATCACATCGACCGAACCGAGTGTCTCAACCGCCAGCAAGCGCTTGACGATCGCATTCTGATCGGCCATCCGCTTCATGCCCAGCGCCAGGACAATGGTGACCACGGCCGGCAGGCCTTCCGGGATCGCGGCGACCGCCAGGCTGACAGCCGTCATGAATATGGGCAGGAACTCGCCGCCCAGCAGCAACCCTTCGACCAGCACGATGGCACAGACGACCAGGCAGACGATGCCCAGGATTTTCCCCAGGTGATTCAGGTTTCGCTGCAGGGGGGTCAGGTCTTCCTTGATCGACTGCAGCCGGTCGGCGATCTTGCCGATTTCCGTCCGGGCCCCGGTCGCGTGCACCAGGCCGCGTCCGCGGCCATACGTCACCGGCGTGCTCATAAACAGGACATTGGCGCGGTCGCCCAGCGAAACGGTGTCAGGGAACATCGCGTTGGCGTCTTTTTCAACCGGCAGCGACTCGCCCGTCAGCGAGGCCTCCTCGGCTTTGAGCATCGCGCTTTCCATCAGGCGGATATCGGCCGGCACCAGGTCGCCTGCTTCAAGCAGCACGAGGTCGCCCGGAACCAGGTTGGCCGCTTCGATGAGCTGCTGCTGGCCATCCCGGATGACACGCGCCTGCGGCGAAGTCATTTTCTGCAGGGCCTCAATCGCTTTTTCAGCCTTGCCCTCCTGGACCAGGCCGAGAATCGCGTTGACAATCACGATTGCCAGGATAACCAGGGCGTCGATCCATTCGTTTAAGGCTGCCGACACCGCGCTGGCCGCGATCAGGATCAGGACCATGACATCCTTGAACTGGTTGAACAGCTTGACCAGCCAGGACTGGCTCTTCTTCTCCTGCAGGCTGTTCGGGCCGTACTCGTCCAGCCGCCGGGCGGCCTCCGCGGCCGTCAGCCCGCTGGCCGCGTCGGTTTGCAGTTCAGTCAGGACCTGCTCCCTGCTTTTCTGGTAAATCTCCATCGGGTGTTTCCTGCCTTTCACCTGGTTCCATATCCTTATTGTCTTCAATTGAGTTAAACCCGTCAACTGCCTTGCGGCAGGGCCTGGCCGGAATGCCTGTCCCGAGATACCAGGTCGGAACCGGGGTTCGCATGTTGTCGTACCAGGCGAGCACATCCCTGGCCTGTTTCAGCATGGTATCGACCTCCGCCTGGCCGAACGGGATCGCCCAGGGAACGGAGGACAGCGTGTTGCTGGCAATGTACAGGGCGAGCAAACGCCAGAAAGCAAGCGGGACAGCCCCGTCGAAGTAACCGTCCACCAGGCCGGACGCAAACGGACCAGAGGCCTGCGCGCACCACACGATGCGGTTGANNCGACCATCATGTTGCCGATGTGGTAATCGCCGTGCTGAAAGACCTGGGGACGCCCGTTCAGCAGATGCCGGTTCGCGCCCACGCAGGCGATGAACGCCTCGCCGTTTTCGACCTTGACCGGGCAATCGGCATACAGTTTGAGCTTGCGGTCGATTTTCCGGTTGAATCGGCTGGCCCAGTCCTCCTGCCCGGCAGGTGCCGGGATGGTGTGGATTCGTTTCAGGATCCTGCCCGCCTCAAGGCCGAACCGAACCTGCTCCGCGGCGGGCAAGGCAGGTATGACGCTTTCGGCGTCCTGCCCCTCGATCCAGCTTTGCAGCGAATACACGCCTTCGGCACACATGCCGAACTGGAGCGGCCGGCACATCGGAACCCCGAGCGCAGCGACCTGCTGCATCAGCGAAAACTCCGCTTGCTTGGCTTCCCGCTGTTCAGGCGGCGATACGCGCAGCAGAAAGCGCGTGCCGTGTTCATCGGTCACACAATACTTCCTGTCGCCTGACCAGCCTTTTAAGATGGGCTCTTGTGAAACAAACCGGATCTCGTTCATTCCGGCCTCCCTGGCGATGTATGCCTTACCAAACGGGGCACCAGCGCCAAAGGACCCCG
>LSQX01153459.1_pt1 | contig 22821 bp, 22 predicted proteins | sample 654561 | NCBI WGS metagenome assembly LSQX01 (sample SAMN04489861, study PRJNA283612) | anaerobic digester metagenome | isolation source: 4 biogas reactors fed with cattle manure at either 37C or 55C with and... | place: Denmark: Kongens Lyngby | collected 2014
TGTAAATCTGTTGTCGACGACTTCGGTGGTTCGAATCCACCTTCCCCCACCAGAAGAAAGTGCCCGTCTGCATCAGCAGGCGGGCTTTTATTTTTTAAAGTGAGTGTGAACCATGAGTATCGGCTACGCCTGTCTCGCCATCGGTGTTCCGGGAAGCGGGATGAAAAACTGTCTTTTAAAGAACGCAACAGAAGAGAATCTGATGTCCCTGATCGGGCAAAATCTTGAGGCACTGAACGTCCTGATCGACTATAACGTCCGGCAAGGCATCCGGCTGTTTCGCATTTCATCCGACCTGATTCCGTTTGGCTCGAGCGTGGCGATGAATCTGCCCTGGCCCATTGTCTACGGAGACATACTCCGTCGGATCGGGGAAAAGATCGCGTTGTCGGGCATGCGGGTATCGATGCATCCAGGCCAGTACACGGTAATCAACTCTCCGGATCCTGACGTAGCCCGACGGGCTGCTGCTGATCTGGAATACCACGCATCTGTGCTGGACGCTCTCGGCGTTGGTGTCGACCACAAGATCATTTTGCATGCGGGCGGCGTGTACGGAGACAAAGTTTCGGCCAAACAACGCTTTCTGGAGCGCTTTCATAATCTCGCCCCGGGCGTGCGGTGTCGTCTCGTTTTAGAAAACGATGACAAGCTGTTTCACGTTGAAGACATCTTGGAACTCTCCGTGTCAGCCGATCTGCCTGTGGTTTTCGATAATCTGCATCACGCGGTCAATCCACCGGAAAAGCTTGCATCCGAAACTGAGTGGATCGATCGCTGCGCCCAGACCTGGAAGCAGGAGGACGGACGGCAGAAGCTGCATTATTCACAGCCGAATCCTGACAAACGGCCCAGCGCGCATTCGGCGACCATTTCAATTGCCCCTTTCCTCCGTTTTTTTCACGATCTGGATGACAGAGATGTGGACATCATGCTGGAGGTTAAAGATAAGAACGTATCGGCGTTAAAATGCATTCATTGCGTCGAGGAAAGAGGAATCGGCGTGCTCGAGGCTGACTGGGGCCGCTACAAGTATGCCGTGCTGGAGCGTGCGCCCGACATTTATCTGGGCATCCGCCGGCTCCTGAAAGACAAGCGGTCGTACCCGGCGCTTGAGATGTACCGCTTGCTCGAGGACGCCTTGGCAAAGACACCGGCGGCAGGGAACGCCATCAACGCGGCAGAACATGTCTGGGGGTACGTCCGGGACAAGGTGACAGCAGCGGAGAAAAGCCGCTTCCGCAAACGGCTGCAGGCATATGCAGCCGGAGACGTTCTGCTCACGTCAGTCAAGAAGAATCTGCTCACCTTGTCAGAAAAATACGGCCAGGATTATCTGCTCAGCGGTTACTATTTCGATTTTTAGCCGCCTGAAACTGTTCTGCTGAATGGAAGCTGTGCGAAGCGATACGCGGCATCGCCCGGTCCGATATAAGATGAACAAACGAGGGGAGACGCAATCATGATTACGGATAAAGACAGAAAGTACCTGGAACGCGCCGTTGAACTTGCGAAAGCTGCTCTGGAGAACGGTCATGAACCGTTCGGTTCGCTGCTTGTCGCTGAAGACGGTTCCGTCTTGGTCGAAATGCAAAGTCAGGTTGGCAATGGTGACCGGACGCAGCATCCGGAATTCAACATTGCACGCTGGGCAGCCGCCAATATGTCGCCTGAAGCGAGAAACAGTTCAACCGTCTACACGTCCTGTGAACACTGTGCCATGTGCAGTGCAGCGCACGGCTGGGTTGGCCTTGGCAGGATCGTATTCGCCTGTTCAGCGGAACAGATGGCAGCCTGGCGGCAGAGCCAGGGAGGAGCGCTGCCCCCCGTTTACACACTGCCAGTGCGGGATGTACTGCGTGATGCCCGGATCGACGGACCGGTGCCGGATCTGGCTGAAGCCGTTATTGAATTGCAGCGGCAAGCGTCCGCTAAGGCGTAAAATCCCAGCCGAATTCCCCCGGGTAGATCATCTGGCGAGTCATTCCGCCGTCAACCGTAAAGACTGCACCTGTGATGAATCCAGCCTCGTCACTGAGCAGAAAACGGCAGAGCGCCGCCACGTCGTCCGGTGTGCCAACCCGCCCCGCGGGCTGAGAACGCTTTTCGGCCGCTGAGAACTGTCCCCGGTTGCTGCTGTCAATCCACCCCGGCGCGATCAGGTTGACGCGAACTTTTCCGGCAAGCGTCATGGCCAGGGCATGATTCAGCGCATACAATCCCCCTTTGGCAGCTGCATAGCTTTCCCAGTCGGGCTGTGACATCAGGAAGCGGGTAGAGCCAATCAGGACTGCGGCAGCATTTTTCGCAAAAAGTGAATTCAATTTTTGCATCAAATAGAACGGTGCGGCGACACCCACCTTGTAAGCATCGATGAACTGATCGTACGTGCAGGTGTCCAGTCCACCGTGATGCAGCATTGCCGTGTGGATCAATCCGTTCAGACAGATTCCCTTATCCCGGATATAGCTTATGATTCGGTCCAGATCTTCAAAACGACGAAGATCGGCAGTGAATAAGGGTCTGTCATCCGGTTTTTCTTCCGGTTTGATCAGATCCGTCTCGATGACGAGATCGCCGTCGGCGATGAGCCTCGAGCGAATCGATTGTGCAATGCCGTTGCCGGCTCCTGTAAGCAAATAAGTGCGCATATTCCACCTCCGGCTTCAGCCTTCCTCATCATAGCCGAAAACGTCCAACAGTCGATTGACAGGCTGTTTTCGACCTGCTACCATGGCAGACGGTTCACCTGCCGGTGTGATGGAATTGGCAGACGTATCGCACTCAAAATGCGACGGGCAAAACCCGTGCCGGTTCGAGTCCGGCCACCGGCACCAGAACAATGACCGCAGTTCGACGCGTTCTGCGGTTTTTTGTTGCAGACATCGCCTAATTCTCGCTGAGAGATTCCACAGGCTATTTCTTGCTTAAAAAAATTACGATTCCCAAAAGAATGCCAATCAAAAATGCCCAGTAGGCATGTTTTTTTCCATGTTCCTTTACTTCCGGCAGCAGATGTGAGGCGGAAAGATAAATCAGGACGCCAACAACAAAACCGAGCGCCAGTCCCAGAACGGAATTATCCATCCTGCTGATAAACGGGTACGCAAAAAATGCACCGATCGGTGTTGTCAAGGCAGCGACTATGAATGCATATCTTGCAGCCAGCTTTTTACTTAGACCGCTTTCAATCAGAAACGTAAAGGTAATGACACCTTCAGCAAATTCATGGACAACGAGTCCTATGCCAGCCAGCACACCAGTCACGGTACTTACATTGAAGGTAACCGAATAAATCACGCCATCGATAAACGAATGGATACCGATGCCTTCCAATGCCGTAATACCGAATGCCAGTGAAGCCTTGCTCGTTTTGTATTGAATGAATTTATTGCTGAAAAACATGAACACAAAACCGAGCAATGCCACTATACCGGCATTTGAATTCATCGATATGGCCTGGGGAAACGCAATCAGGAGAGGTGTCGTGATCAGTACACCGGCGGCAAAGCACATGAAAAACTCCTTGTTCTTTTCCGCCCAGGCGACATTTTTAAATACCAGCCATATGCCGATACTGTTGACGATCATGGCACCGATGGCAAAAATTGAGATCCAGGCAAATGTTCCGATCATCATTTTGTCTTGCCTGGCCAGTCTTCTTTTTTCACGATTGTTTCCGATCTGTGTCGCACATGTAAGCTCCTGGGGAGCAATTTCCAAAACCGTTTGTCATGGACAAAAATACCTCGGTCACATCATCTTAGATTTTTGTGATCAGAAAGAAAATGTAGAAGCGGCTTCTGCAGTTCAGGCCATAATATGCTTTTGATCGATCAGTAACAGATAAATGAGGTCGGACAGAGCCCGATGCAAATAGGCAAGGTGTGCCGTTCTGACATCATCGCAAGTCTTAAGCGACTGCAACTGCTTCATGACTCTGGCTGTGAGCCTCACCGAATGTTTATCCACTTTGGGCTGACTGCAGCGGAGGCAGATCGCGCCGGATGAATAGATCATGATTTCGGTGCGGATATGCTGTTGCATCGCACGAGTACATGGAACGGCGGCAATGCCACCGCATATCAAGCAGATCTAACAGGGGTTTTGCCCGAAATTGCAACATGCTTGAAACACATGGCATAGCGGGCTGTATGCTATCATGTGCCTATGATTTTAAGCCTGCTCCTTGCCCTGGCAGCCGTGGTGGTTCTCCATGTGATGGGCGTAGTACCTTTGTATGTCCTCGGCGCAACGGCTCTGGTCGTAGTCGTCTGCCTCGCTGTACTGATCGGCGGGCGGCTGCGGCATGTCTCCTACCTGACCAAACGGGCCAAAGAGGTACGTGCGAAATGGGCCGGTGCGCTTACGCTAGTGTTCGGGATTCCGACCGTGATCGAACGCAAGATGTATCTGTTCATCTCACGCAAGGATGAGCTTCTGATTGAAAATGAAGAGTACACGCTTTCCTTGCCTTTGAGTACAATCGGAACCATTCTGATCATTTCGGCAGGCGCCTTGCGGCAAATGAGCGACCGGGATTTGGCGGATCGTTTGCATTTCACCGAAAAGCCGCGGCTGAACTTGACGCGCGCATGGGTTAGACGGCATCCTGAAGCGATTAATCAGAAGCTGGTTCTTTTCTGGGTCCAGCCGGAGACAACAGCGCTGCACAAGCTCGGAGACATTCTTGTCTTCGCTGATGATCATGTTCTGGGCGATCTGACGGCGCTTCTGCGACGTCCGGAAGTTGCGGTCAAAACGACCGTCATTGAAGAAAAAACGTCCAGGCCCGCTGCGGGTGTTGGCGCGAGGCAGATCACCGAGGAGCACACGCAGCCGTTTCTGGTCAGCCGCGTGGAAAAACTACTGAAAAAGGACAAAAAGGGAAACGAATATGACAGTCAATCCTAAGGAAGCCGGGGCTTTGTGCCGCCTGATTGAAGATAATATCAGCCGCGTGATGGTCGGCAAGCGGCCCGCCATTCATCAGCTGATGATTGCACTTGCATCGAGCGGCCATGTGCTGCTGGAAGACGTACCCGGCATCGGGAAGACCACCATGGTCTCGGCGCTTGCCAAATCGCTGTCGCTGAATTTCAACCGGATTCAGTTTACACCGGATGTCATGCCGTCTGACGTGACGGGTTTCAATCTGTACAATCCGAGCAACGGCAAATTCGAATTTCAGCCAGGCGTCATTATGACGCAGCTGCTGCTCGCCGATGAAATCAACCGCACGTCGCCGAAAACGCAGTCGGCGCTGCTTGAAGCCATGCAGGAAAACCAGGTGACGGTCGACGGCACGACGTATGTAATACCGCAGCCTTTTATGGTGCTGGCGACGCAAAACCCGATCGAGCACGTCGGCACTTATACGCTGCCGGAAGCTCAGCTCGACCGCTTCATGCTGAAGGTCTCGCTCGGTTATCCGAATTATGAAGAGGAAATGGAAATTCTGAATCGTTTTTCGGAAAACAAGCCGCTTGAAACGCTGAAGGCTGTCGCGTCGGATCAGGATGTCCTCTGGCTGCGCGAACAGGCTAAACTCGTTTATGTCAGTGACGCCATCCGCCAGTATATCGTGGGGCTGTCCCGCGTGACGCGGGATCATCAGGATCTGGAACTCGGCATCAGCCCGAGAGCTTCGCTCATGCTGATGCAGGCTGCCAAGGCAGCTGCACTTCTGGAAGGCAGGGATTATGTGATTCCCGATGATGTCAAAGCCATGATCGTCCCGACGCTCGCCCACCGCCTGATCATCAAGCCGGAAGGACGTTTGCGCGAGACCACCGCGGAAAGCATTCTGACCCGAATCATCAAATCCGTTCCGGTTTCCACGCGCTGATGTCCCGTCGCTTTCCGCTAATCCTTTTGCTCCTGCTCGCCTTCTGGGTGGGTGCCAGCTATTTGCAGTTCTCTGTGTTTCGCCTGCTCATGATCGCCTTGATCGGGCTCGTGGCCGCAAGTTTCCTGCATCTGATGCTGGCCCGGCAGCGCGTGCGCATTTTATCGCCGACATCGCCGAATGAAGTAACGCGCGGGCAGATGCTGAACGTGCTCTTTCCGGTTGAAGTGAGACTCTGGCTCGTTCCGGTCCAGGTCATGATCAAGGCATGGTACGGCTTGAATGAATCGGTCCAGAAACCGATGAAACGGCAGCTGCAGGTCACCGCCGGTCCCAGGGAAACGAAGACGCTCGTCATGCAGGTTGAAGGACGTCATTGCGGGCGCGTCGAAATGGACGACATTCAAATCCGACTGCGCGATACGTTCGGACTGTTTTATGCCCGGCTTCCCGGCGCCAAAGCGCGTTTTTCCCACGAGGCTCTGGTGTTGCCCCGCTTCGAGGTTGAGACGGACATTCGCGACTGGGCCAAGGATCTTCTCGATGAAGGGGAGAAGGCCCGGCAGCGGGTTGACGAACGGACGGACGAAGTCGACACGATCCGGCATTACCGGCCCGGCGATACGCTGAAAGCCATTCACTGGAAACTTTCCTCCCGGCAAAACAAGTTCATCGTCAAACAGTATGAGATGCCAAAGGAAGTGCGTTTTTGCCTCCTGACCGATCCGACACTCCCGCTCGACCGGAGCATGGATCTCCTGCAGCGTGACCGCATGCTGGACCAGCGCGATCATATTCTTGAGACGATGGCCGGCTTTGTGTTCTTTTTGCTGTCTAACCGCATGCACGCGACCCTGGTTACGTTTCATCCGGACAAGATGGTGCAGAAATCGATGCAGGTCGATCACCTCAGGCACTTCCGGCGCCAGTTGTCGTTACTGCCGACCGAGCAGAATTTGCCGCTCGGCGAGCAGCTGCTGCAGGAAGAGCGCGTCGACACGTATGATTATTATCTCCTGCAGACAACTCGCCTGGGCGAAGCTACGGTTGCCCGGATCAAAGAGCGCATGCGCAGCACGCGCGGCATTATGCTCGTATACCACTATGCCGGACAAATGGAACAGGATACGGCCGACAGTCTGAAATCATTGACAAATGCCGGCGTCCTGGTACGGACTGTGCCTATGCCCGGCCGTCGTGAACGCGAGGTGGAGCTGAATGGCCAGGCATGAACGTTTTGTGCCGCCGCTTTTCCGGCTTTACCAGGCAGCGGCCAATGCCGATGGCGAAGCGCTGAAGGCGAGTGAAGCACGGGGAACCTGGATTCATGTCGCCTATGATCTCCTGGTCGCCTACTTCTTTTCGCTGGCCATGACGGCACTGTCACTGACGCTGCCGGGCCTGCCGATGAACTGGACCGCACAGGTGCCGCTGCAGCTGGTCGTATTCGCTGCAGTTCTGATCACCAAGCGCTTCTGGAAGTGGGTGGCTATCGGAGCGGCCGTCATCGCTGCGGGCGCTTTGGCATATCTGGTCCTGACCAAGCGGATCACGCCATTTTGGGTTGATACAGTGCTGCCGCTGACTGATTTTTTCTACGACATGGGCAGCTATATGAGCGGGTTTGAGGTGGCGAATGCCCGTCCGAACGTATACGCCGCACTCGTTGGCGGCGGCATCGCCGTCGGATCGGCAATTCTCGTTTACCTCTCCTATCACCCCTGGATCATGATGATTGCCGCAGGCTCCGTCTATGCCGCTTCACTCAAGGAGCCGTCGATTTACCAGACCGTATTTCTCCTGCTCGCACTGTTTCTTTTCTTCGTCAGGCTTGCAAAGAAACGCGATTTCGCAACAGTACAGCAGGCTGCTGTCGTCAGACGGGCCAGAATTTCGTCCAACCGCTATATCAGGACGGCGCTTCCGATTGTCATGCTGCTGATGACGGCCGTCTTGTTTTTCCACTGGCTTCTGCCGGCCGATGCTTTCTACAGCAAAACGCTGGATGATCTGGTCAGCCGCATTACGGGATACAGCTTCAATGAAGACAAGTCGATCGGCTATTACGAATTCTCGCTGCGCACGTCCGGATTCTATCCGCTCGACACACAATTGGGCGGTCCCGTAACCCCGTCAGTCGAACCGTACCTGGAAATTACTGCCGGCCAGCATTCCGTCTACCTGAGAGGCGCCGTCTACGCCACGTACACAGGACAGCTTTGGCATCAGGATTCAATGGATCCGAACTGGATGTTCGACCATCCGCGCAATCTGGAGGTACAGCGTGATGTACTCGGCTTGCCGCTCTATGCAAGCGTCACGTCGGGCGACAGTGTGATCGAACCGAGTCCGCGCCAGCCGCTCGCCATTGTGCCGATTCGTGAGCAGCAGGTGGTGTTCAGCGGCGGTCGTCTCGACAGTCTCAATTACCTGCTGTCAGAAGAAGAAATGTATGCTTATTACAATATTTCCGGCACCATGTATTCGGATCAGGTTATTCCGGACAACGGGTATCTGGCGGGCGGCGAAGCCTTCCGCGTAGATCTCCTGCATCGCCGCGATGTGCTTGCGTCACTCAGCCTCGGTTTCGCCGGCAATGCGACTCCGCGCATCAATCGTGACGGTGATGCATCGCGCTGGCTGCAGCTTCCCGACATGCCGACACTGGAAGCGGCCGTGCAGGCGCATGATGGGCTATTGTACGATCTTGTCTATGGCCAGCCGTCATTGCCGCGCTACGAACATGTGCTGGCCATCCGCGAACGGCTGGCAGAGACGCTGACGTATGAACTCGATGTGCCCGCGCCGTCAGCCGACAGCGAATTTGTCACCTGGTTTCTCGAGACCAAGGAAGGGTATTGCACTTATTTCGGGACGGCACTGACTGTCCTCCTGCGCGAAGCCGGCATTCCGGCCCGCTACGTGGAAGGATTCCTGGTCCCGGCCATGCAGGGCGGCGGAGCCCGCGTGATCACCGGCGAACAGGCACACGCCTGGTCTGAAGTCTGGTTTGACGGCATGGGCTGGATTCCGCTCGATGCGACACCGCAGTCGACGCTTGATCAGATGAATCAGGAAGAACAGATTGAGGAACAGCCGGAACCGGACCAGACTGAACCGGAGCCTGAACAGACCGAACCGGAGCCGACACCGGAACTGGAAGAACCCGACGTACCTGAAGATCTCCCCGACGCCAGCTACTTTCGCACGCTCTTCAGACTGTTGCTGACGATCCTGAAATGGCTCCTTATCTTTTCCCCGCTTGTCGCTTATTTTGTCTGGCGCGTACTCGTCTGGAGAAAACGTCACGATGTGCCCTATCTGGTCAAACGGTTCCGTGACAGGGAAAAAGAGCTGATCATCTCTGTCTGGAAGGATCTGCAGGCCATCTGGGGACTGCAGGGTGTACGGGCGATGGAGGACGAAACGGTTCGGCAGTTCTTTGTCCGACTGCTGCAGGCCAGAAATCTTGACTTGGATCCGAATCTCACGACTTACGAATCGGTGGAAAAGGCACTGTACAGCGAACATGAATTCGATAGCCGTGAAGTTGTCGATCTCCTCGTGCTTTACCGCCGGGAAGAGCAGAAAGCAAAACGGCAGCTTCCTTGGTATACATGGCTATTCCAGCGCTTCCTGTGGTCACCGAAACACCCCCTGTGATACTATTCAAGGTATGAATTCAATTCTATCCAAGGTAGATCGCACCTACTTTATTGAAACATTCGGCTGTCAGCAGAACGAAAATGACAGTGAAATTCTGGCAGGCCACCTGGAGCAGCTCGGTTATCTCCCGTGCGGCAGCCCGGAGGAGGCCGATGTCGTTTTGCTGAATACGTGCAGCGTGCGCGAGCACGCTGACGACCGCTTTTTCGGCCATCTCGGACGACTGAAGACGATCAAGCAGGAGAAGCCGGATATGTTCATCGGCGTCGGCGGGTGCATTCTCATGCAGCCGCAGAACCAGCAAAAAATCCTCGAGTCATTCCCGTTTGTCGACCTTATTTTCGGTACAGCCGATCTGGGCCGTTTTCCGGACCTGTTCTTCGGGGCAGCCGACGCACGGAAGACGTATCTCGCGGTCGGGCCAGCGGAAGGCATCGAGCGCCAGCTGCCGGTTGTGCGAAAAAAGGCACACCGTGCGCTCGTTTCGATCATGTACGGCTGCAATAACTTCTGTACGTACTGCATCGTTCCCCATACTCGGGGCAGGGAGCGAAGCCGTCCCAAAGCCGATGTGATGCAGGAAATTCGTGACGCCGCCAACGCCGGCTACAAGGAAATCCTGCTCCTTGGACAAAATGTCAATGCCTACGGCAAAGACAGAAACTATGAAGACGGTGATTTCGCTGATCTGCTGGCCGACGCAGCTCGAGTTCCCGGGCTGTTTGTCGTCCGTTTCATGACATCACATCCGAAAGATGTCTCCGCTCGGCTGATCGAAACGATCGGCAGAGAAATGACAGTTGAACCGCATTTTCATCTGCCGCTGCAATCGGGCAGTGACGCAATTTTGAAAAAAATGAACCGGCACTACACATCCGCCCAATACATTGCCATTGCCGAAAAACTCCGGCAAGCCAGGCCTGGCTTGACCTTGACGACGGACATTATTGTCGGATTCCCGGGCGAAACGGAGGCCGATTTTGCCAAAACAATGTCGCTTATTGAGACGGTGAAGTTTGATTCAGCGTTTACCTTCATTTACAGTCCGCGGGAAGGGACGCCGGCTGCCGCGTGGGATAACCACATTGACAAGCCAACACTGAACCGGCGTTATCAGGCACTGACTGATCTGCAATACGCATTGTCGCGGCAATCAAACGAGCGCCTGATCGGCCAGACCGTCAAGGTACTGATTACGGGACCAAGTGAGTCCGATGCCTCTGTTCTGTCCGGAAGGACGGCAGACAATCGGCTGGTGCTGATCCCCTTGCCGGAGACGTCATTACAAGCAGACAACGCGGAAACGCGCTACACAAACACGGTGGTGTCGGCCGTCATCCGATCCGCGGGCTCGTTCTCCGTCGAAGGATCGCTGGTTGACCCATGACGCTCCTGACGTACGAATCACTCGATGAATCCACGCTGACACCGATGCTCAAGCAATATCTGGCGGAAAAGGTCAAGTGGCCGGACTGCCTCCTGTTTTTTCGCATGGGCGATTTCTTTGAGCTCTTTTTCGATGATGCCGTCACGGCCAGTCGTGAGCTTGAGCTGACGCTGACGAAGCGTGATGCCGGTGCGGCCGGAAAGGCACCGATGTGCGGAGTCCCGCATCACGCAGCCAATCAATATATTCACCGCCTCATCCAGCGCGGTTACAAAGTCGCCGTCTGTGATCAGGTGGAGGACCCGGCCGAAGCGAAGGGGCTCGTCAGACGCGAAGTGATCCGCATTGTGACGCCCGGCACCGTGATCGATCCGGATGCGCTTCTGCCGACGGCCAATACGTATATCGCGGCGGTTTATCAGGAGGGGCTGCGTTTTGGTCTCGCCGCCTGCGATCTGTCTGCCGGCCATTTTGAAACCACAACGATCCCGACCGAAAACGGGCAGCTCCGACTCAAGGATGAATTGAGCCGACTCTCGCCAAAAGAACTGATCGTGAACGATACGTTCATAGAATCCGGCTGGTTTACGTCGTTTCTCAATGAACACGATATGACGCTGACCATCATGTCGGATGCATTCAGTGATGAACAAGTGCGCGCGGCTCCATTGCTTGCGGGGAAGGCCATTGCGCCCTGGTCAAAAGCCAGCGCGGCTTTGCTTCACTACATCGAAAAGACGCAATTAACGCTGCCGGCACATATCAAAGCCATAGCGCCTTACGAATTGCATACGTTCATGCTGCTCGATCAAGCGGCACGTCTGAATCTCGAACTGATCGAAACAATTCGCGAGCGAAACCGGAAGGGGAGTCTGCTGTCGGTGCTTGACTGTACCAAAACATCGATGGGCAGCCGGCTGCTCAGGCGCTGGGTGCTGCAGCCGCTCATCGACCCGCGCGATATCGTGTCGCGGCAAAACATGGTGGCACGCTTCAAAGCGCATTTTGTCCTGCGCAAAACACTGCGCGACACGCTGAACGGTCTGTTTGACATCGAGCGATTGTGCGGGCGGATCGCACTCGGTCGCATCACGCCGCGCGATCTGGCAGCGCTCGCCGATGTTCTGCTTTGCCTGCCCGAGATCATCCGGCAGCTGCGCGATCTGGGTGGAGAGGAGTTTGCGCGTCTGGCGGATCAGATTACGCCGCTCGATGACTTTGCCGCATGGTTGAAAAGTGCGCTGGTTGATGATCCGCCTGTCACGGTCGGTGCCGAGCCGCTGATTCGGGAAGGGTTTGATCCCGAAGTCGATCAGCTGCGTGACGCCTGGCAAAACGGCAAGCAATGGCTCATGGATATGGAGCAGGACGAGCGAGAGAAGACAGGCATCAAGAACTTGAAAGTCGGCTATAACCGCGTTTTCGGCTATTACTTTGAAGTATCAAAAGGCAATATCCCGCTTGTGCCGGAAACGTACATCCGCAAACAGACGCTGGCAAATGCCGAACGCTACTTTACCGAAGCCTTGAAGAAACTGGAAGAGACGGTCCTCGGAGCCGAAATCAAAGTCACGGAGAAAGAGCGCGACTGGTTTGGCCGGATGAAGGATACCACCAGTCTGCATCTGCTGGATATTCGCAAAACGGCAGAAGCGCTGGCAACACTCGACGTATTGCTTGCCCTTGCGGAGATCGCGGAGACGGCAGGCTATGTGCGGCCGGAGATTCTTGATGATCGCACGATCGTCATCGCAGGCGGCCGTCATCCGGTCGTCGAACGCATGCAAAAAACGGCAGACTTTGTGCCCAACGATGTGATTCTGGACCAGAAGGACAACCGCGTCATGCTGATCACCGGTCCGAATATGGCGGGCAAATCCACATATATGAGACAAGTGGCACTGATCGTCCTGATGGCGCAGATCGGCAGCTTTGTCCCGGCCGATTCGGCTAGAATCGGCATCGTTGACCGTATCTTCACGCGAGTCGGGGCGTCGGATGACGTCGCGTCCGGCCAGTCGACCTTCATGGTGGAAATGACGGAAGTGGCCAATATCTGCCGTCAGGCGACGGAGAAGAGCCTCGTCATTCTGGATGAAGTCGGGCGGGGGACATCGACATTTGACGGGCTGGCCATCGCCTGGGCCGTGATCGAATATGTGTCGGATCCGAATATTCTCGGCTGCCGCACGCTCTTTGCCACACACTATCATGAGCTGACGGAACTGGAAGGTGTCCTGCAGGGCCTTGTAAATTATCATGTGGCCGTAACGGAAACCGATGGCGAAATCGTCTTCCTGCATCGGATTCATCCAGGCGGCACCGATGACAGTTACGGCATCGACGTAGCCAAACTGGCGGGTGTGCCGGCGTCAATTGTCAATCGGGCGCGCGAGATCCTGATTCAGCTGGAACGGGACAACAAAGGCCGCAAAATGAAAATCAGAAAGCACGCGCGACCGATGGACGGGCAGATGGACTTGTTTTCCGGTGCGGAGTCGGTACGGCGGGCTGACCGCTTGCTGGCTGAGCTTGCCGATTTGGATATAGACAACATGCGTCCGCTTGATGCGCTGACCATGCTCGCCGAACTGCACCGGCGCGCGTCTGACAAGCGGCCGGCCGGTTTTCTGAATGTTGCCGATGAGGATTTGCACAATGAGCAAAATTGAGAGGCTGGATCAGCACACGATCAACAGCATTGCTGCCGGAGAGGTAATCGACCGGCCGGCATCAGTCGTCAAGGAACTGGTCGACAATGCGCTCGACGCCGGTGCCGAAACGATCCGGGTCGAAATCAGGGCTGGCGGCGTGCGCGAAATACGCGTGCGTGACGATGGAACCGGTATGTCTCCCGCCGATGCGGCTCTGTCATTGGAAAGCCACACAACCAGCAAACTGAGGCACGTCGAAGATTTGGACAACCTGACCAGCATGGGCTTTCGCGGGGAGGCGCTGGCCAGTATTGCTGCCGTCTCCCGACTTTCACTGGTCACGCGCGAAATCGGCAGCGAGGCCGGCGTTCGGCTTGAGGTCGAAGGCGGACAGCGGGTGTTCGAGGGACCGGCCGGCGCTCCCGAAGGCACGATGATTTCGGTCAGGGACTTGTTTTACAATACGCCGGCGCGCTACAAGTTTTTAAAAAGCGATATGGCGGAAGCCGCGCAGGTGCAGGAGCGGCTCTGCCAGCTGGCACTGACGCGTCCCGATGTATCGTTTCTGCTCGAAAAAGACGGCAGAACCGTCTTGCATTCACCTGGAAACGGCGAGCTTCTGAGTGCCATATTTGCCGTATTTGGTGCAGATATTGCGTCAGCCATGCACCCGGTCGCATATGAAGAGCCTCCGATTCATATCCGGGGCTTCATGTCAAAACCGGACTACTCGCGGAACAACCGCACACGCCAGGTCTTTATCGTGAACGGCCGGGTCATCCGGTCGCGCATCCTCCAGGCGGCCGTCGATGAGGCGTGCACCACGTATTTCATGAAAGGACGGCACCCGGTTCTGGTATTTCACCTGAACGTGCCTCATGCATTTGTTGACGTCAATGTGCATCCCCAGAAAAGTGAAGTGCGCTTCTGGGATGACCGCAAAGTGTTCTCGGCTGTTTTCCATGCCGTCAAAGCGCTGCTGGGAGATGATCGGGCGGATCGCGCACAGGAAACAGCCGAAACGCCGGCGGATCTGCAGCGCTCAGCCCCGGTGCAGCAGACATTTGATCTGACCAAAGCAGCTCCGGTCCCGAGCGGGATAATCAGGGATGACCGGCCGCAGCAAACTGAGCCGCTGCCGCCATCTGCTTCAGCGCCGTCTGCACCGGTTGACGCACGCAGGACAGATGAACCATTGACCAGACCTGAGCCGAAGGACGGCGAGCGCAAGATTGCCGACCTGATCGGATCAAAAATTCTGGGACAATACCTGAATACATACATCGTGCTGCAGGTCGGCAGCCGGCTGGTTCTGATCGATCAGCACGCGGCACATGAGCGTATTCTCTACGAGCGACTGCTGAAACATCCGCTGAAGGCGGCAGATGCGGGACGTCAGCCGCTGCTGCTGCCGGTCGAAGTAGAGGTCACGCCGGCTGAAGCGGCATACATTGACGAAAACCTGTCCGCTTTGGCGGACATGGGATTCGAAGCCGAGCCGTTCGGCCCCGGCACATATGTGCTGCGCAGTGCACCGGATCTGAAGCAGCAAGTCGATGTCCAGCAGTTTTTTTCCGAGCTGATTGCTGCGCTCAGCGAAAATGGCGAGAGGGAAGACCGGTCATTTCACGATGCGTTCGCTCTGAAGGCGTGCAAATCCGCAATCAAGGCAAGCCAGCCCATGTCAGTGAGCGAAATCGAACATCTGCTTGAGGATTTGCAGTCACTCGACAATCCTTACCACTGTCCGCATGGACGCCCGATCACAGTCGAGTTTACGAAAACGGAGATAGAAAAACGCTTTGGACGCATTGTCTGATTGCCGCGTGCCGGTCATCGCCGGACTGACTGCGTCAGGCAAGTCGGCGCTGGCCATGGACATGGCTGACCGTTTCGGCGGGGAAATTATCAATGCGGACGCCATGCAGGTTTATCGCGGCTTTGATATCGGCACGGCGAAACCGACACAAAAAGAACAGTCAGATGTTCCGCACCACCTGATCGACATTCGTGATGCACGCGAAACGTACAGCGTCGCCCACTACGTGAAGGATGCTGTTGCCGCCATTCGGGCCGTACTCGAAAAAGACAGGATTCCGATTGTCTGCGGCGGCACCGGCCAGTATACAACGGCACTTCTGAACGGGACGCGTTTTTGGCCATTGCAGATTCCAGCGTCGATCGAGCAAGAAGTTGACCACATGATAGCCGAGTACGGCTTCACCGGCTTGCTGGAACACATCAGGTCCCTCGATCCGGCAACGGCCGCCAAATTATCCATACGGGATGAAAAGCGCATTCGGCGTTTCTTTCAGGTGTTTAATGCAACCGGGATGACGCGTACCGAAATGAATGACTGGTCGAATCAGGGAAAACCGCAGTTCCAGTACCGGCCGCTTTGTCTCGTACCGGAGCAGCACGTACTGACTGCACAAATTGAAGCACGAACGCGCGCCATGTACAGCGCCGGCCTTGTCGCAGAAACAAAAGGTCTCCTTGAGCAATTCGGCGATCCCGCACTGATTCCATTCAGCGGAATCGGTTACCGTCACACCGTGTCATATCTGCAGGGGCAGATATCTGACAGAGATATGCTTGATCTGACGATTCGTGACACGAGACGTCTCGCCAAACGCCAGCGAACCTGGTACAGGCATCACGATCATGGTCCCATGGCAGGAAGCCTGAATGAAGCAAAATCCGCTTATTTGTCGCTGATGGAGACCTGATGCTGCGAATTTTCAGTGTCACTTAAAATAATCTGCTCCCGGCCGCCTAAAATATATCCAATTAATGAAATTGGGGGAGCATCATTACCATGCGTGAGACAAAGCGAATTGAGGACATTTATCTGAATTATCTGCGCCGGTCGAATATTGAAGTCAGTTTCCAGATGGCCGATACACGCCGGATCAAAGCCCTGATCGTTGCCTTTGACCAAAACAGCATCGTCATCGATGTCAACGGGACACAGCAATTGCTCTATAAGACCCAGATCGCACAGATAGAGCCTGAGCAGGTGGTGTCGTATATTTTTAATGACCGCTATTTGCCTGATCACTCATACATGAGCGCGCCATACACCTCGCACTACACCTAATATCAGGCAGCCTTCCTGATCGAACGGAATCGTTTTGTAGCTGGGGTTTTCTGGCTTCAGTACCGTACGGCCCTGTTCCCGGGCCAACGTTTTGACTGTGGCTTCATCATCGATCAGGGCGACAACAATGTCACCGTAATCGGCACCGGCCTGCTTTTTGACAAAAACGTAATCACCATTCAGAATGCCGGCGCCGATCATGCTGTCGCCTGTGATTTCAAGCGCAAACATATGTTCCGGCTCCGTATAGAATGCAGCAGGGACGGGGAGATAGCTGTCAATGTTCTCCTCGGCCAGAATCGGCACGCCGGCGGCGACCCGCCCGACGAGCGGAATGTGATCCACCTTTTGCTGTTCAAACGCGGCAATCGTCAGAGCGCGTCGCTTGCCGGCCTCCATATCGATTCGGCCGCTGTCCCGCAAACGTTTTAGGTGCGCGTGAATCGTGGATGTCGAACGAATGCCCGTGCCTTTGCAAAGATCACGCACAGTCGGCGAAAAACCGTTCGTTTTGATGTATTCCGTAATATAGTTGTAGACGAGCTCGACCGTGTCATCGACGTTGGCCTTCGTGAATTTGCGTTTGGTCATGCCGTTACCTGCTTTTTTTTTCATCCTAACAAAGCGATCCTTGTTCGTCAAACAATAGTTCGTTTTTCCTCTGTGATTGCAGAACCGGTCAAGCGGAACCGCATCTATCGGTTATAATAATTGCATGCGTAGTGAAACCGATCTGCCAAGAGCATCAGATCCCGAACAAAACGAAGCCGGCGGCGTCCGTCGGGCCAGACTGAACCTTACACCCGCCCGTGACAGTGCGTCGCATCAGGCGGCGTCCGGCGGCAGCACCACACCGTTAAATGCGGCAAATGCAGACCGTCCGCATGAACCAGCCATGCCAACGGATGTTTCTAATCGCTCCCACAGCAACACAACAAAGCAGGCAGCGACACGGACGAAGCGCAAGGGGCGCTTATCGAGCGTCGGATTGTCAAAAGCAGGTCAGCTCACTTTGGCTGATCAGCGCAAACTTGGCGCGCGCATATACCATTTGAAAAGTTACACAACGGTTGGCAAAATCAACCGCAAATTTCATCAGGACAAAAGACAGCAGCTGTTGCGAAACATTCTCGCGCTGGTGATGCTGATCGTCATCCTTGTCATTATTTTCGTGGTGTACAATCCGATCCGCGACATTGTAGACGTGCGCAAGATGCTCGGCATCAACAGTCCGTTTATGTCGATTCCGACAGAGACAGTCAACCAGACGGAGGCGCCGCCGATATTTGACTGATCACATAAAAAGCGCTCTCCAACTTCGCAAAATTATTATTTTGCGAAGTTGTATTCAGGATTCCGATTCGTCGAGCTGATTTGCCTCTTCTTCATCCTCCGGCAAAACAGTTGCATCTTCCTCATCACCGGTCAGCACGAAACCTTCAAGGAGTTCATTGGCCTTGTTCCAGTCGTCCTCCGGCACGAAAAAATCGTCGGCGTACAGACTTTGCCCGGCAAGCACGCGCAGGTAATCCCCCGCGCCTCTCGAGCGAACCTTAAAGGCAATGTTGGCATCCTCCAGGAGCGCGCGGAACAACCCCTTTTCATACGCATTGTAGGCCGTTTTCAGTTTTTTGTATCCATGGTCCAGCATCACGTATTCCTTACCACCAATTCAGGTTCGATCACGATTTTTTCACTTTCTTTCAACGGTTCTTCGCTGTCAATACGCCGGATCAAGGCATCGATAGCCGCCTGCCCCATCGAATCGCGCGGCTGACGCACGCTTGACATGCTGATGGTCGGCAACTGCGAGAAAAAGACATCGTCATAACCGATCAGTCCAATTTCATCGGGGAGATTGTAATTCTGTTCGCGCAGGTATTCCAGCGCACCAAGCGCAATATAGTCATTGCCGCAGAAGATTCCATCCGGCGGGTTCGCGCCTTTCATCAGCAGCTTTGCGCGTTCGTATCCGCTCTCGGCGTTATATCCGCCGAAGCTGATTAAGTGCTGATACAGTTTCATGTTATTCGTCTGGAGCGTCTTCTGGAATGACAGAAGACGCAGCTGATTTGCCGGCGATGTGTCGGTGCCGCCGATAAAGGCAATGCGCCGAAACCCTCTGTTGATCAGGTTTTGCACTGCCAGCTGTGTTCCCTTCTTATGATCAACCTCGATATAGGTAGCCTTGTCTTCAGAAGGATGCCAGAACGCCACAATCGGCACATCTGCTCGTTCGTACGTGCCCGTCGCGTAGTAACCGGTCGGCTTGATGATGATGCCGGCGACGCGCTGTTCCATCATGACCTGCAGCTGGTGCTGCTCATTGGCCGGATCCCAGCCGCTGTTGATGATCATCGTTGAATACCCCGCCTGATGGGCGATCATGCTGACCGATCGCGCCAGGTCGGCGAAGAATGGATTCGAGACATCCGGTACGATCAGGCCAATGATGGTCGAGCGCTTCAGTACGAGTGAACGTGCGATCACATTCGGCCGATATCCCATTTCCGCCGCGAGTCTCGTGATCTCGGCCCGCGTCTTCTCGCTGACGTCTTTCTTGTTGTTCAGCGCACGTGATACAGTCGCATATGAGACGCCTGCCTCTTTTGCAATATCCTTAATTGTTATCATCTTGTCCTCCCGACGTGCCAGATGTGACCTGCCTCACAAATGCAGTTAAATCGTCGAGCGCATGCTCGCGATTCGATTCGTTGAAAATTTCGTGCCGCGCATCTTCGTAAACGATTGTCTGTGCATTCATTCCCCGCCGTTTCAAATCGGCTGCAAATCGTGTGACACCCGGTCCGTAAAGCGGATCATCGCTTCCGGACATGATCAGATAGGCAGCCTGACGGTTCATTTTTCCAATTGTGTCGGCTCGGTTCATGCGGATCATCCAGCTGAGCAGATCCGAAATGGCCGACACGGTTAACGGAAATCCGCAGAGTTGATCCGCATTGTATCGGCGTACCGTTTCCGCATCGCGGGACAGCCATTGATTACCTGCCCTCAGTTTGCCGTAACCGCTTTGCAGCAAACGATTCATGAACAAAGACACATGTCGCGGACCGTACATACGGGACAGTCCATTTGCCAGCACGCGCCCCGCTTTGCTCATGCCGTTCTTCCCTGTCGTGCCGCTCAGCACACAGGCAGCAATACCGGCCGGATCACTGGCCATAATCAGGCGGGCAAGAAAAGAACCCATCGAGTGTCCCAGCAGCAAGATTTTGCTCGTCGGAAAATTGCCTGCGATAGTCCGGATTATCGTGCGGATATCGGCGAGTACTTTGTAATCGCCGCCGGTATCGGCAAAATGACCGAGCCTTTTCGTTTCGGCTGCCTGAAGTCCATGACCGGGCAAATCGAACAGGACGACACCGACGCCAAGCGAAAGCAGTCGATCCTTCACCGCTTCATAGCGGCCGCTGTATTCGGCCATGCCATGAATGACAATGACGACAGCATCGGGTGCACCCGGTTCCGGCGTATGCAAAACGGCCTGAAGCGGCTGGCCGCTGAATGTAGTTGACCACATGTACAAACGCTGAACGGCGATAATCTTTACCTCTTTTCAATGTACCCCTGACGATACAGGAGTTCAGCTGTCAAAATCGCACCGCCTGCCGCACCGCGTACCGTGTTGCTTGACAGGCAGGTAAATTTGACGTCGTAGATCGGGTCGTCACGCAGCCTGCCGACGGTGATCCCCATGCCATGCCTTGACATCGCATCAAGACGGGGCTGCGGCCGATTGTGATCGTCGATGTAGCGAATGAACGGATTTGGTGCGGAAGGCAGCTCCAGAGCCTGCGGCACGCTCGAAAACTCGCGCCAGTGCATCAGGATTTCATTCTGGTCAATCGTGCGGCGAAATTTCACAAATACGGCAGCCGTGTGGCCTTCCAAAACCGGCACGCGATAGCACTGTGCAGAGATCACCGGTTTTTTCGCGAGCTCAATGTGGTCACCCGCAAAGTCGCCCCAGATCTTCAACGGTTCAAGTTCACTCTTCTCTTCTTCTCCCGAAATAAAGGGGATCACATTTTCCTGCATTTCCGGCCACTCGCCGAGCGTCTTCCCTGCCCCCGACACCGCCTGATACGTTGCCACAAAGACATACTCCGGCCCGTATTCCATAAGCGGAGTCAAGGCCGGGACATAACTTTGGATTGAGCAGTTTGGCTTCACAACGATAAAACCGCGTGCCGTGTTCAACCGTTTCTTCTGCGCTTCCAGAAGCTGCAGATGATCGGCGTTCACTTCCGGCAAAATAACCGGAACATCGGGTGTCCAGCGATTCGCTGAATTATTGGAAATGACCGGCACCTCCCGCATCGCGATGGCCTCTTCCAGCGAAATCAGCGGTTCTTTTTCCATATCGACGGCGCAGAAAACAAGATCCGACTGGTTGCTGAAGCGGTCGATGTCAGCGGTGCTCATTACCTCGAGCGATGCGACACTTTCGGGGATAGGGTCTTCCATTTTCCAGCGCCCGCTGACCGCTTCGGCATACGTCTTGCCGCGTGACCGCGGTGACGCGGTCACGCCTGTGATTTCAAACCACGGATGATCTGACAGCAAGGTGATGAAGCGCTGACCGACATAACCGGTCGCACCAACCACACACGCCTGCAATTTACGATTCAGTTCGGTATTCATGGGCGTAACGATCAGCCTCCGTAAACGAATAAGTCATACGTGTATAATATAACGAGGTCGATGACCGGTCAATGAAACGAGCAGATCATGAGTACAGAGCGTAACGAACACAAAACAGACTCATTCCCCCGTCTGGATGAATTTTGCGGCTATTTTCAGGCCATACGCGGGCGCGCTGAAACCACCATACGCGAGTATCGCTACGACATCGCCCTGTTCTTCCGCTATTTGCTGAAAACGAACCGGAATCTTCCGGAACCGCTCGAAGACATCGATCTGGCTCCCGTAAACGATGAACTGATCCGCGCCGTAAATCTGGCTGATTTTTACGGTTTTATCAGCCATCTGGCCGCAAACCGTAAAAACGGTCCGGCAGCCAGAGCGAGACGTGTCTCCTCCCTCCGCACATTTTTTACGTATCTCACGGATAAAGCAAAAGTAACCGAACAAAATGTGGCGCTTCAGCTTGAAGCACCGAGCCAGCTGAAACGTCAGCCGCGTTATCTGACACTGGAACAAAGCCGGGATCTCCTGCAGGCGGCCGATGCGGATGACACCCGCTTTGCGGAGCGCGACTATCTCATCCTGACCTTGTTTCTGAACTGCGGACTGCGCCTGTCGGAGCTGGTTGGCATCAATATTTCAGATATCAATGACGACACGCTCGTCGTGCTTGGCAAAGGCGGCAAGGAACGCACGGTGTACCTGAACAACGCCTGCATGGTCGCGCTCGGCGCTTATCTCGATGTCAGACCGCCGACAAAGGCCGGCGAAGGCGACGCCCTCTTTATCAGCCGTCTGGGCAAGCGCATCGGCGTGCGGGCTGTACAGAACATCATCAAGAAATACCTGATTTCGGCCGGCATCGATCCAAAACGGTATTCAACGCACAAGCTGCGTCACACGGCTGCCACCCTGATGTACCAGCACGGCCACGTGGATATCCGCAGTCTGCAAACGATACTCGGGCACACGAGCATCGCAACGACAGAAATATACACTCATATCAATGCCGACTTGCTCCATCAGGCGGTGGAAAGCAACCCGCTTGCGGACGAGCGGCCGATTACCCGGGACAAGGAGGAAAACCCATGATCACAACGGAACAAATTGATGCCTTCATGAGTCAGACCGGTGCATCTTACGACACCGCCAAACACTATTTGAAAGAGACTGACGGCGATGTCGACGCGGCGCTTCAGAAGTATCGTGACGATCAGTCGGGCAAACACGCTTACACGGCGCAGGATTTCATTCAAGCCATTAAGGAAATAGTTTCAAAAGGCAATGCGACCTCACTGCGCATTGAAAATGTCGAGGGCAAAACCGTGCTGAATCTTTCGCTGACCATCAGCGCTCTCGGTGTCGTACTGGTGCCGTATCTTTCCCTGATCGGACTGGGTGCCCTCGCACTGACTGATTATTCATTTTATGTCGACAAGGCGGACGGCACGGTGATCAACGTTCACGACTGGCTTTTGGGAAAAAAGAAAAGGCAGGA
>LSQX01085237.1_pt3 | contig 22820 bp, 14 predicted proteins | sample 654561 | NCBI WGS metagenome assembly LSQX01 (sample SAMN04489861, study PRJNA283612) | anaerobic digester metagenome | isolation source: 4 biogas reactors fed with cattle manure at either 37C or 55C with and... | place: Denmark: Kongens Lyngby | collected 2014
CCGCTTTGCAAATGGACATCAAAATCAGCGGGATCACCACTGAGATTATGTCAGAAGCGCTTGAACAGGCTCGCAAAGCCCGGCTGTATATCCTTGACAGAATGCTTGCCGTCATCGATCAACCCCGTCCCGACATCAAAGACCATGCGCCCCGCATCGAAACCGTCAAAGTGCCCGTCGATAAAATCGGCGCAGTCATTGGTAAAGGCGGCGAAACGATCCGCAGTATCCAGGAAGAAACCGGTACCCGTATCGACATCGACGACGATGGCACCATCTTTATCGCTTCAACCGATGGGGTTGGCTACAAAGCCGCTCGCGAACGAATCGAACGCCTGACTGAACAGGTCGAAGTCGGCCATATTTACACCGGCAAGGTGGTTCGTATCACCGACTTTGGCGCCTTTGTTGAAGTGCTCCCCGGCCAGGACGGCCTGGTGCACATCTCGCAATTAGATACCAGCCATGTCAACAAAGTGACTGACGTGGTAAGCGAAGGCGACGAAATCACCGTTATGGTCACCAATATCGACAACCAGGGAAAGATCAGGCTTTCACGCCAGGCGCTGCTTGAAGGCTGGACGCTGGAAGAAGCCCAGCAGCACGATAGCCAGGGAAACAAAGGCGGTGGCCGCCCCCGCAGCCGCCGGCGATAATTACACGATTATTGAACAATAATAAAACGAACAAACCTACCCTCTCATTACAAGGGCAGGTTTGTTTTATTGATACACAACAGAAAGCCAGAGTTTTGTAATTTATCGATTCTAAAATAGACGCTGATAAATTCGATGTTTATCTGCCACAGTTAAAGTGTTTTTCACCAACAAACAGATACGAGGTCTACGCCAACAAAAAACGCGTAATGGGCTTTTAGTGATTGTCACTTGTTGGCAGGTAAGGCATCTCATAACCGGAAAGCCTTAAAAGATCGGCCAGGGCCGCCCGCAAAGCATCTCGGTCATCCCAATCATATTCCACATCACCAAAACACATGGATTGCTCGTGCCCCTTGCCACAGGTGATCACCAGGTCACCCGGTTTTGCCCGTCTGACAGCCAACCGCAGGGCAGCGCCCCGATCGGGTTCCCGCCAGAAGGTCTGGCCTTCGACACCGCCGCCGCGCACAGCGCCTTCGGCCATGTCTGCCAGGATATCATCCAACGATTCTGTGCGCGGGTCTTCCGCTGTTAAAATCACCTCATCGGCCAGGCCAACGGCGATCTCCGGCATCAGCTTACGCTTTTCAATATCACGCAAACCCGCCGAACCAAACACGGCAATCACCTTACCATCAGTCAATTCGCGCGCCGTACTCAGGGCCTCGTGGATGGCATTGGGGGTGTGTGCAAAATCAACAATGGCCAAAAAGTCCTGCCCTAAATCAATGCGTTCCATGCGCCCGGCTACGCCGGGTGCAGATGCAAAGGCAGCCTGAACCACAGAAATCGGGATGCCCAACCCAACCACAGTCAGGCCGATGGCTGCCAATCCATTGGCAACATTGTAATGACCAATCAACGGCGTGTGAATATCGAATTCCTCGTTCAATCCAACCACACGAAAACGCAATTCTCGCGGCGTGCTGACGATATTTTCCGCCCAAACATCCGCCGTATGATCGCCATTTGAGCTGTACGAAAACTGTCGGGTTTTGGAAAGTCCTGCAAGATAAGGATAGGATTCATCATCTTTGTTCAGCACGGCCAGCTTTTCAATGCCTTTACCCGCGCTGGCATCCCCTAAAGCCTCGAACAGCAAACCCTTTGCGCCTAAATAGCCTTGGTAAGTGCGATGATAATCAAGGTGTTCGTGGGTTACATTGGTCACCGCGGCCAGGTCAAAATCCACCGCAGCGGCCCGTCGCTGGGCCATCCCGTGCGACGTCGCCTCTAATATCATGTGTGTCAGGCCGGCATCGACCATTTGAGCCAAGTAACGCTGAATGTCCGGCGCTTCAGGCGTGGTGACGTGAAAGCCCGTATCGAGGGCTCGATCGTCAATCAGGGCATTCACCGATGTAATCATACCCGTCGCCAGGCCGGCAGTTCGCAGGATATGGTAGACCAGGTTAGCAGTCGTCGTCTTCCCATCCGTGCCTGTGACGCCAATGACCACCAGCTTTCGTGAAGGATCGTCGTAAAATGCGGCTGAGAATTTAGCCAGTGCAACCCGGTCGTCCTCTTGAATTTGGACATAGGGCACGGTCAGATCTGCCAGTGGATGGCTGCCGATCACCGCAACCGCGCCGCGCGCCGCAGCTGCCTGGGCAAATGTATGCCCATCAAAATTCTCCCCTACTAAGGCAAAAAAAGCATGCCCCGGTCGAACATTTCGCGAATCCCAGGCAATCCCTGTGATCTCAATATCATCAAGGGAATCTTGGGTCAGATGAGATATCTCCGTTAGGCAGGCGCTCAATCGTCTTTTTCGGGTGGGTGTCATGCAAGTTGCTCCTTTCAAGGGTTAAGCTGAAAAACCGATCAGCAACACAGTAATATAACCTTAAGTGCTGTTTCAAACAAGGGGCGCGAAGGGGAGCCAACAATTGTAAATCTTTAAACAAAAAATGGGCGCGGAGGGACTCGAACCCACGACCTCACGGATGTGAACCGTGCGCTCTAACCAGCTGAGCTACGCGCCCAAAGCATAAAATCAAATTAATAAAGATCGCATTCAAACACTCGCGCCCACGACCTTCGCGCGGAGGGGCTCGAACCCACGATACCACGGATGTGAACCGTGCGCTCTAACCAGCAGCCCTTAGCAGGATCTGCGAAGCTACGTGCCCATAACAAAGAGCATTATAGCAAATAATAATGCCTGCGTCAATCAGCTTTTATTTCAAAAAATCAATAGGCATCATTTAGTCATTCATACGAGGGCATCTTCTTAGATAGTATTTCAGTTCTTTCTCAGCTAAAACTTAGGTTTTTATACTTTTGCACCCCTATCGCTAACCATTCATTGGTAAAATTGTAATATGCATGCAATTGCTGTTGACAGAACTGGGCCAAAAGCCTTTATATTGGCGCCGGATGGTGAGTTTTCAGCATTTGAACCGGAGCATGACCAAATCTGGACGCTGGATTTGGACCCACCAGACGCCAGCCCCTTTCACCTCCACACGACCTATCATTTGCGCGTCAACTCAATGCGCGTGTTTTCTAACCTCCTCATGGGGCACCGCAGGTTGATAAAACCAGATGATTTCTCATTACCCCCTACGGTCACAGCCTACGCCCCCAGCGCCATCGAAATTGAATACGCCTTCAACCATCAGGTGGCTGTCCGCTTTACTGGTTTCATCCCGGAACCGGACCTTTTGGTCGGCTCGCTGTGTATAAAAAACACCTTCAGTCAACCAATCGCGCTAATCGTAGAAATGGCAGCGATTTTAATTCCCCTGGGCCAGGGCAATCCCATTCATCCGGATACGATTGACCACAACCATGTTCTTTCAGGCAAAACCGAGGAGCTATTCCCAATCCTGTTCACAAGCGGCGGCCCGACGGGTACCAGCAATCCCTACCCTGCGCTCCATGTCCCTGTAACCCTTGCGCCGAATGAAGTAGAAAACATTCAATGGGTGTTAGCATCTAAAACCTCACAGACGAGTTCGTTTGAAGCAGCTCGCAATTGGACAGCGCAGGATTGGCACAAAGATCTGCAAGCCTATAAAAAATCTCACCAAAAAAAGATGGTTTTCATTAAAACGGGGCAACCCGACTGGGATACGGCGTTTTATCTCGCCCAGATCAATGCCCGGTCGCATCTTGTTAATTTTCATCAAACCACGCCCTGCACCGCATTTAGCCGTAAACGCTTGACCAATCCGCTCAAAGCTGCCCCTGGCATAAAAAAAGAAAGACCTGATCTGACCCTGCTGGAGGCATTGCATTTGAGCCAGGTACTCCTTCCAAGCCATATAGATTATCTCCTCAAGCTGGCTGAAGGATTCATCGCCTGCATCGACGATCAGGGTTGTTTGTGTTCCCACAACCGGCGGGACATCACAACCACTGCGATCAACGATAGCCCATTGTTGGCTAACCTGTGCTTGATGCTGTACGAGATTTGCCCGGATGCAGCGTTTTTAAAACAGGCTTTCCCCCACCTTCGGCGATTTTTTGACATAGGTTGGTTGAAAAACAAAAAACCGGAACCCGCAAATCTACCTACCTGGGATACGCCTGAGCAACTTCAACTTGATTTCGGCTTATTTAATTTTGAGGTTTGGGAAGAGGCAGGGAGTGGCCTCGACATCCGCACCGCCCTCAGCCCGGCCCTGGCAGCCATGTTGTTACGAGAGGCTTCAGCCATGAAACAAATTGCTCACATCCTGGGTGAACGCTCCGCTCGCAGTTGGTATGCGCAATGGATAAAAATAATACAGGAGGCATTAAACTCGCTCTGGGTGGATGCAAACCACCATTTCAGTTACCAGGATTATCAAACCCACCATACGCCTCAACGTGAAATATACGACTTTGGACAAATCCAGTCCCCGTTAAAAATCGACAAACCATTCTCTCAACCCCAGCGTCTTCAAATCAGCTTTAAAACTCGGGAAAAATACCCCAAAAAAACCAGCGTTCGCCTTGAGGGTGTGGATTCCCATGGCGAAATGATCACAGAGTTAATTCAACCTCCAGCGTTGCACTGGATTAATCAACGGGCACATATCACCACTCAGAAAATTTTTTCCGCTTTAAACGTCGTTTATTTTGAGGGTTTTAACCCCGATGATCACTTCCTGATCAAAACCGCCGATTATTCTCAACCGGACATCTCCTGCCTCCTCCCGGTTTGGTCAGGCGGCATCCGCAAAGAACACCTGGCATCCATATCGAAATCATTAATCGACGGGGAAACCCTGTCCTGTGCATTTGGGATTCCCGAGTCCTGGCATTTCAACCATCCCCTACCGGATGGTTTGTCAATGCCTGTCAACGTCCAATGGAATACGTTGGTTCTCGATGGCCTGGCCAGGGAAGGTTATGCTGAAGAGGCAATGACCTTATTCACCAACTTGATGACACCCATTATCCGTGGATTAAAGGCGTTTAATGGATTTTATCCACGGTTTGATAACCTAACAGGCCTTCCCATCGGCGCTGCCAATACAATAGCGGGGTTGGTCCCTGTTGGCTTATTTTTAAAAATTGCTGGCATCAAATTAATGAGTCCGGAGCGCGTCGCAGTTTGGGGTGAAAATCCCTTCCCCTGGCCTGTGGAGGTGTGCTGGCAGGGCTTGTGCTTGCGGAAAGAGATATCGCAGATAGACATCATCTTTCCTGATGGCACCCAATATCATGGTCGAGTTACCAAACCACGGGTCATCAAAAGTGAAAAGAGGTGAGGTCATTCATGCTTGGTCAAAATAAATTGTTGGCTATCATCTTTATACTCCTGTTCGCAACCATCCTGGGCGCTTGCCAAAAAACAATCCCTGACGCTGTGTTGACGCCTGTTGCAACGACGTCCACGATCTCAACCAGCACATTGACCTTCACGCCATCGCCTACCAGCATCCGAACCTTACCGCCAACTTTAACCCCAACGTTTGAACCCACTGAAACTGCCAGCCCCACGCCGGAGGCAACCATCCAGTGGGATAGCAAAAGTTTATCGCTCACCCCCATTCCGTTTATCGCTGAAAGCATTACTGCTGAAAACGTGGCAGCGGTCGATGCCATTGCTGTTTGGGGCAATGGCAAAGCGAACACTATCGCCCTCTCTCCGGATAACAGCATCCTGGCGGTGGGTACCGGGATCGGTGTTTATCTATACGAAAGTTATAATTTCCTGTTCTTTGCCCGCTTACCAACATCAGACACCGTCCAATCGATTGCTTTTTCGCCCTATGAAAACACAATCGCCCTGGGGTTGGCGCGGGGAAATATCGAGATTTTTGATTTAGACCAATTGAGTTTGGTCAGACGATTGGAAATTCCAAACGTTGCCTTCACCGGACCGCATCTTACCGAAACTCTGTTTTCATATGATGGTTCGCGCCTCACCAGTGTAACCGACTCTGGCAGCACTATCCACGTCAACCGTTGGGAGACGGCAACCTGGCAGTCAACCGCTTCCTTCACACTTACCAAAGGGTTGGTTTACTATATCAACCCTGATGCAGAAATTCTCGGCGTTCTCGATAGTCACGGTTTAACATTACAGTCACTCGCCTCGCTGGAAGACGTCACCACACTTGCCCTGCCGGCTTCAGAGCCAAGCGCGTACTGGGAGAATATCCCCCTGCAAAACGGCGAGATTGCACCGTCCTCTGCTGGCGGTTTTATCCTTATCAATAACGGCAACACCATCCTTCATTGGGATCTGCTGGAAAAAAGCATCACCTATCGTCTTGATCAATATCCCCAAGCATTGCCCGACCCATGTTACCAGGCCCCAAACACTTGCCGCAATGCCCAGGGAGGATTTTCATGGACGTGTACCACCACGACAAACACCGCCCCCATTGAGACCATCCGCCTGACGCCAGATGATACCGCATTATTAATCGCCACGAATGACACGTACACCGAGCTTCGCAACAGCGCAAATGGTTCATTGCTTTGGCGGTTAGACGCTCAATTTACCGATGTATCTTTCTCTAGGTTTATGGACTTTTTCATCGGGCTTAAATCGGATGGCACCATTGAAAAAAGAAACCTTGATAACGGTGCGTTGCTTTTGTCCCTGAATCAACACCCCGGTCAGTTGCTGTCATTAGCATTCTCACCGAACGAAAAAATCCTAGCAGCCGGCTATGGCGATGGCTGGGTCAGGATTTACAGCACTTTCAATGGTGAGCTGCTGGGCGTATTGGATGGAACAGCCAACGTATTACAATTTTTACAGGACGGGTACATGCTGGCAGCCGGTTTAGCAGATGGCAAGGTGCGTGTTTTTGACCTGGGCAAGGGATCTTATTTTGACTTTTACAATGGACATTATGATGCAGTTAACGCGTTAACATTCTCTGCCGATGGGAAGACCATCCTTACCGGCAGTCAGGATTGTACGGTCAGCCTGTGGGACGTAAATGATCGTTTTCGCAGTTCAAATATCACCCCGGGTGGGAAAGATCCCTTCCAGATAGAAGCAGTTGCAATAACCGAGAAAAGCGAAAACCTGTTCGTCCTGGCAAAGGATAATGGTGTTTATCAGGTTTTGGATACCAACCCCGGGGTCCTCATTGCTCCTGTGGATGCAAAACTGGCGGATATGGCGCTTTCACCCGATACCCGTTTGCTCGCTGCTGCCGGATCCAGCATTTGGCTCATTCCATTAAAAACCCAAGGCCAACCAGGTAATCCATTGAAACTGTCCTCCTCAACTGGCGACCCTGTATTAGTCGTGGACTTCACCCCCAATGGCGCCCTGTTGACCGCTGTCTCAGCGGAAGGTATGGAATTCTTTTCTGCTCCCGACGGCAAAAGTCTTGCAGTAGTGCGCTTTTCTCCAAACAGCCAGCACACCAATCCACCAGTTAATCTGGCAAATTCAGCAAATGGTTCGTTGATCGCCCTCGGCAGGCAGGATGGGTTAATTCACATCTTTGCAGTAAAGCCGTAAACGTGCTGCGCTTTTCTTTTACCGCATTTATCTCCTATAATTATTGGAGCTCGTTAATTTAAGTACAAAGAAAGGAACCATCATGTCAGAGCGTGTTGTCGTTTACCAAGACAAAAGCTTTCGAACCAGCTTTCGAGCGGCCGACCCCAACGAAGAAGATAACAGCATTATCGAAACTGTCATGCACCTTCATAACCTGACGCCCTATGGCATGCTGCTGGCCAGCCTGGGGGCTTGCACCGCAATTGTCGTCAACACTTACGCCCGCAACCACGGGATTCCACTCAGGGGTATCTCTGTGGATTCAGCTTATGAGCGCGTGTTTGCAGATGATTGTGAGGATTGCGATATCGAAAACAATTATGAAGAAGTTATTCGAGAAAAGGTTGAATTTGAGGGTGATTTAGATGAATCGCAGCTCAAACGTTTGCACAAAGTCGTTAAAGCTTGTTCGGTCAGGCGCTTGTTAGAAAATGGCATTCGTGTGATATCAGATTAATATTTGGCTTAGATCGGTAAGGAAACAATATGAAACCAGAAGAAATTAGATTTGCCAGCGGGGCATTAATGACGGACCAATACCAGCTTACCATGGCGCAGTTGTACTTTCGCCTGGGATTACATGAGACGAAGGCACAATTCGATCATTTCTACCGCAGCAACCCAAATTATGGTGTCCACAAAGCAGGTTATTGTATCAATGCCGGTCTGGGTTCAATTCTCGATTGGCTTGACGAGGTTGTTTTCGGTGAAGAAGAAATTCAGTATTTACGCTCGCAGAAAAGTTCAACAGGGCGTCAGCTTTTTGGTGACGATTTTCTAAACTGGCTTAGCAACGGCTTCGACGCCAAAGCTATCAACCTGTTTGCCATGCCCGAAGGCCGGGTTGTCCATCCGAATGTGCCCATCCATGTCGTCGAAGGGCCCTTGGGCGTTGGGCAAATCATCGAAACTGGTTTGTTGAACATCGCCAATTATCAAACTCTGATTGCCACGAAAGCTGCCCGCATCAAACAAAGCAGCCGTGGTCAAGTTTTGCTGGAGTTTGGGCTCCGGCGGGCCCAGGGTTTGGGCGCCATTATGGGAACGCGCGCGGCTTTAATTGGTGGTGCCGATTTTTCTTCCAATGTGGGTGCTTCGCACATTTTTGGTTTCCCGCCTAAAGGTACCCACGCGCATAGCATGGTGCAAGTTTTTATGGGTTTGGGCGAAGGGGAACTGGCTGCCTTTCAAGCCTATGCGGATATCTACCCTGATGACTGTTTGTTGTTGGTAGACACCATCGACACACTTCAATCGGGGGTTCCCAACGCCATCCGGGTTTTTGAGAAACTCAGACAAAAAGGGCACAAACCCGTGGGAATCAGGCTCGATTCCGGTGACCTGGCCCACCTGAGTATCCTGGCAGCAAAAATGCTCAACGAGGCAGGTTTTCCTGATGTCTCTATTGTCCTTTCAAATGACCTGGATGAACTGGTTATCTGGCAAATTATCACTCAAATCCAAGAAGAAGCTGGGCGTTATGGGGTCGAGCCAGATCATCTAATTAAACGGATGGTGTATGGTGTGGGTACGCATCTGATCACCTCAACCGGCAACCCTGCTCTGGACGGCGTTTATAAGCTGGTGGCGATCAATCAACACGGGGAATGGGTTCCCACGCTGAAGATCTCGGAAAATGTTGATAAAACCCTCAACCCGGGTAACAAGCGCGTCTGGCGTGTCTACGATCGGCGCGGTAAAGCCACCGCTGACCTGGTCGCCCTGCAAGGTGAAGATGTTCTTAACCAGTCTCCACTTGAGCTGTGTCATCCCAGTATGGCCACCAAACGCCGTCAACTTGCACAGGACGAAATTGATCATATTGAAAAACTACTCACGCCGATCATCCTGGATGGACGAAGGGTCTATGAAATACCCACCATCGAAGAAATGCAAACCTTACGCCAGGCTGATATCGCACATCTTGATCCGGGCGTGCTCCGCATTATGAATCCGCATATTTATCACGTTTCGCTCTCCCTTAAACTTTGGGATTTAAAGCAATCACTGATCAAAAAAGCAAGGCACGACAGTGTACCCTGATGCACCTCTATTTTTAAAACAAGGCGGTGACTGAATGTCGCCGCTTTTTTGTTTCAGAAGACAACCCGAGATGAAATCCTCATCCCCTTCTTAGCCTGCTCATTGAATAATTTTTGGCAGGATAACCCGGTGAACCAGTAAGATCAACCCTGTCATTCCAAATGCTGCGCCAAACACCCATAAAGAGCTGCCGATATTGTTCATCAAAGTCGGATCGATCAGCATCACCACGGCCAGGGCAAACATCAGCATCCCGCCCAGCAATTTCAGAACACGGCCGTATTTTTCTTCCATTCTCCCCTTACGCAGAGTAAACACGGCGACAAGAAAGATAACCATCTCATCAAGCTGATACACAAGCATATACACCAGTAAGAAACTCAGGAACGCCAGACCGGTGATCCCTTGAGTTGCCAACAGGTTGGTCCAAATTACAGGGAAACCGGCAGTGCAAGAAAACTCTACCAGAGAGACACCCGCAGCCAATACCACCGTGGCGCTGACCAAACCCCAAAGATTCCCCTCAGCGCTCATAATTCGACGAATGCCTTTGTAAATACCGGGCTTTTGTTTATCGCTGATCGTAAACGAAACACCTTCTTTGTACCAAAAATAGTCTTTGATATTCACCAGCGCGAAGACAAGCGCAAACAAAGCCACGATGAATTGGATCCAACCCAGATAGCCAACAAAAGTGAACACCGTGAACAAGCCGCCAATGAACAGCGCATAAACGAGAGCCGTAACAAAAATAAATACAAACCCGATGATGAGCACCTTTTTACGCGAACGTGTATTTAACGTGATCGCCAGCAGCATCGAAAGTACCCAGATCGAGCAAGGATTAAAACCATCTACAAAGGCGATCAAAAGTGTACTCAGCAACAAGGATTGCTCAGCGAGATTAATTTTCCCCATAAAGGGAATATCAATGGTAAACTCACCCGAGCGCGGCACTTCTGACGGCAGTTCATCCATAGGTGATGCTTCCGTCGGGAGTTCTACCACCGGCTGCTCTTCCAGTACTGGTGTTTCAACAGGCACTGCTGGTTCTGGGAATATGTTTCCAGGTAAAATGCTTATGCCGTGATCGACACAGTCATTATGCAGGCAAAATTGAATTTTTTGTTCAATTTCTACCTGAATCGCATCGGAAAAACCAACCCAGGATTGATCTCCAATAAAAATAGTAGGGACATACATCGCCTCAATGCCCAGTTTTTCTGCAAAGGCCGCAAAATACTCTCGGTTTTGAAGGCTGGAATACACTTCAAAATCATGGGCCACAATCCGCTTATCCTGATCTGACAGGCTATGCAAAAAGCTCAATGCCTTGGCACAATGAGGGCAGCCTTCCCCTTCAAAAACATAAACATTGACCACATTCTCCTCAGCCGAAACCGGCTGAACGAGCCATAGTGCGGTCATCGTTACCACCAAAAACAATCCGGTTAAAACTTTAATCAAGTGCTGTTTTATGTTGATTAACATAAATTCACCTCAAGCAATGATTATAATCCAAAATTATTAACGCTTTGAAAAAAGCCGGCGCTGGGGGAATTCTCAGCATGCCTGAGCCATTTCACAGGTTATGTCCTATAATAATGGCTCAATTGATGCGTTTTCATGAAAACTATCGCCAAGCGCCCTGAACTATCATGCAGCTGATCCGAGATCACAAACCCAACCCATCCCTCGACCGTGCATACCGCGTTGCATTAACCATTACATTGCTGGCAAACCTAGCGCTGGTTGCGGGAAAAGGACTGGTCACCTACCTCACAGGCAGTGTGGCCCTGTACGCTGATACAGCCAATTCCTTTTCAGATCTGCTGTATTCAATCGCCCTGGTGGTTGCCATCAGAATAGCGCTCCGCCCCCCCGATTTATCGCACCCCCAGGGGCACGCCCGCTTCGACCCCCTGGTTGGCCTCCTGGTAGCCCTGAGCATGGCCATCGCTGGTTACGAGGCATTGCGGTCAGCGGTGCAACGATTCATCGAGGGAGGATCGATTATTGAACCTGGTTTGCCTACACTGGTCCTCTTAGCCGGTGCTGTTATCAAAGCCGGCATGTACGTGATCATCAAAAATTTAGCGTCCAAAACAAACAGCCCGGCCCTGCGCGCCTCCGCCATCGACAACCTCAGTGATGTTCTGACCTCCGTAGCCGCCCTGGTTGGTATCCTGGGTTCCGGGTTAATCCACCCCTTAATGGACCCCATCGCCGGTTTTTTCGTATCCCTATGGATTTTTAAAGCAGCCTTTGATGCCGGGCGTGAAAACCTGGACTACCTCACCGGGGCCGGCCCCGACCAGGCTTTGCGACAGAAGATCATCGAGACAGCCAACAGGGTTGATGGTCATCACATCGTCCACCATGTAGTCTGTGAATATGTCGGTCCTAAGCTGGCTATCGATATGCATATCAACCTACCGGGCGAAGCCACCCTGGACGAGGTTCACGATATTTCTGACCGGGTCATCGCCGCCCTCGAAGCTCTCCCTGAAGTTGATCGCGCCTATGTGCATGTTGAGCCGAATGATGAAACCTCAGTAAGCCAAAAAGATTGAAGAGTTTTTTCCAGAAACGCTCAAGAGCAGCCTTTTACCAAAGCTGTTGGCTTTTTCTGCCTACCAACCGGCATGCGTAACCCAAGTGGAAATTTTTAAGAACACCCCATCGGGAGTATAAGGCTTGCCAGTCAGGGAAAAATTAACGGAATTGTCCCCGGTCGTTGGTTTTACCTCCCGCTAACTCACACCTTCCGCTCACCCATAGATCACGTACTGTAATAAGAAACGCTCAATTGCCTGGTAAAATGCCTGGCGCGTTTCAGCCTTCCGAAAGCCATGCCCTTCCCCGGGGTACAGGTGATACTCATGCGGAACGCCCTTCGCCCTGAGCATCTTGACAATCTCCTCCGATTGGCTGGGCGGCACCACCTTATCCTCCTCGCCCTGGAAAATCGCCACGGGGTCTTTGATCTTCTCCGCATGAAACACAGGTGACCAGGCGCGATATTTCTCCGCGGCATCGGGCAAGGGGCCGACCAGTGAGTCTGTATAGCGTTCCTCAAACTTATGTGTGTCCATCGCCAGGGTGAATAAATTAGCAACCCCATAGGAGCAAAGACCGGCCTTAAACAGCCCCGGATGATGAATTAGTGTGTTCAGCACCGTGTAGCCGCCGGCACTGCCGCCTTTGATCACCAACTTATCGGGGTTTCCCAGTTGTTGATCAATCAGCGCTTGCGCTGCGCCGGCTGCGTCGATCACATCCAGTTCACCCCATCTGCCGCGCAGTGCCTCCCGATAGGTTCGCCCGTAACCCGTACTGCCGCGATAATTCACCGCCAAGTAACCATATCCCCGGTTCGTAAAAAACGCAGTTTCCAGGTCATAACCAATTGTTACACTGCTAGTCGGCCCCCCATGGATGTAGACGATCACCGGCGGCAACCCGTCCCCTTCAAAGCAACTGCTGGTTGGCGGTGCGTAAATCCCGTACACTGCGGCCCCATCCGTGGCGGTCCATTGAATCTCGTAAGGTTTGGGCAAATCAGCCCGTGGGATCGCTTCGCTGGTGCTGCGCTGATGGATCTGCACCACCTTGCCAGATTTACTGATCACCCGTGTCGAAACCGTGGGAGCGCTGGCGGCCAGCGCAATCGTGCCATCGGAATTGATCGCAGGGTGGCTTAACGCGGTATAGGGAGCCAGGTCAACAGGCTCAACAGCGCCAGTTTTTACGTCTACTTGGTTCAGCTCAGCCCGACCCGCCTTCGTTTGCAAGAAGTAAATCCGGTCGCTCTCCGCAGACCAAGCCTGTACGACCACACCTTGAACCCAGGCTGGTATCAGCATGGCCGCATCGGAAATCAATACCGTTAATGCACCTGTTTTCAGGTCTTGCAGCACCAATTGATCCCACTCACCCTCATTGCGAATATAGCTCAGATAGCGCCCATCGGGCGAAAAGGCTGGCTGTAAAATTGGGACGTCTTCACCACCCGCCAGGTGTTGAAGCACCTGGACCTGCGGCTGATCACCTTCTAAAAGGGCATACATCAAACGAGTGCCGCCCCAGGGCATCTTAGGATGGTCCCATTCAACCCAGGCGATCCCATTGCCATTGGGGTGCCAGGCGGGCTGCATGTAAAAATCTGCACCCTGGGCCAGTTTATAAGGCCAATGTGTCCCCATCGCGTCCACCAGGGCTAACACATCAGAACCCTCATAAGTGTGAACAAAAGCCACCCAGCGGTTTCCGGGTGAAAGCTGCGGTGCAGCCACACTACCGAAAGCCGGTGTGATCGGTTGGGGAAAACCCGCCTCAAGCGAACGTCGATACAGCCGGCCATCCCTGGCAGAAAACACAACTAAACCATCCCGAACGGTAAAGTCCCCGCCGCCATAACCTACGCCGCCACGCACGCTTTGCTCACCAGAAAGTTCATAGGGCGCTTCACCCCTGGGCTGCGCCATCAGCACACCCCGGCCGGAGCGCTCCTCGCGCCAGACCAGTGTTTGCCCATCTGAATCCCAATGAGGGTCGGATAGTCCAATCGAGGCAGCCATTAACTCCGGTGTGATCCGGCTCTCCCACTGGCCAAAGGGCCGCAAGGTGTGTTTGGTTTTTGTGGTCATTAGGTCTTCCTTTCACTGGCGTTTACAAAGATTTCAACTTACCAGGTTCGTGCTTTACCTGCGCGACGCCAAGCGCATTTTTAGAGTAAAATTGACTGGCACAAGCAAATCATCGCCGCAATCCGGCATATCGAACAAACAGACATTGTTATTATACTATTGAGATTAATCACCAAAAAAGGATCAGTGCGAGGAAAGTATGCGACAACAAACCCAACGTGCTCTCATCATCAGCTTGGTTGTACTGCTGCTCTTATCGGCTTGCTCGGATAAAACGTCCGACTGGAAACGTTTCAGCATCGAGCAGGAACCTGCACTCAATATCGAGTTTCGCCTGCCCCCGGGCTGGCTATTAGATTACGCACCCACCCGCGACAAGTCCGGCCAATGGGAGATAACCCTGGTCCCGCCTAAATGTGCGCCAGAGCAACAGATCGAGTATCAGAAAAACTGTGTGACACTCATCGCTCATATCAAAGGCATCGACACCTTTAACAAAGAATCCTTTTTTGAAGTCACCGGCCAGGATATTCCCCTCAGCCGTGATGGCGACAGAGCCGCCCTGTTTTTAGGGCAGGAATCCTTCAGGGTAAACCGTATCAAAATCGACCGTTTCAATCATCTGATCACCTCTGTGCAGGATGAAGTGCAGATGTCTACTTATTTTTTTGAGACCGACGGCGCTTACTTCACCTTTATCACCAACTTTCCCTACGATATGGAAGACAATGAAGCCGTTGACAATTTCAGCCTGCTATTAAGCAGCCTGAAAAAAACCGGTGATTCTTAACTGTTTTTTCCTGGTTTTCTGTTGACGCTGGTGACGGAGCGTGCTACAATTCTAGACTAATGATGGGCGTGTAGCTCAATGGTAGAGCAGTGGCCTTTTAAGCCATTGGTTCAGAGTTCGAGTCTCTGCACGCTCATTACGCCAGTTTTGGCGGTTACCCAAGGATCACCCCCCACATATAGGGGTGATTTTGCTTTTTAAACTCCACGTAAAAATAGAAATATTGATAGTCCATTGGTTTAATTAAACCAGAAAACACTCCTTTTTTGACTAGAATTTGCTGATTTTCACAACCATACAAATGAAATTACAGCATTTTGACGGTACACAGTGATTTCTATTAGTTCATTAGATTGTAAAAAGCAACAAACAATATGAATATCGTTCCACTTCTACGCGTCGTGTTTAAATAGTAAATTTTTAAAATAAAATTTTGCTATACTTATAATAAGTACTTATCGTTTCTTTTTTCAATGGGTATCGGGATTAAAGAGAAAGGCGAATATGTACAGCCTCACAGAAAATCAAAAGAACATATTGCGATGGATAGTTCAACAGGTTCGTGACAAAAATCTTCCTGAAGAATTCATTGTTGTTTGGTATTTTGGTGGTAGTTCAATTATTGGTTTTACTGGTAAAGAAGGCGATATCCCAGAAATTATGAAAGGCATGTTAGATTTGTTCCATGACAACGGTTTGATGCTTTGTAGACCTAATATGGCATTACAAAAAATATCACCTCACATTAGCTCAGGTACCACTAGTTATGAAATAAGCAGATGCTGCACAATCACGGGGAAGGCATATGAAGCTGTTGACAGTGATTTCAGTGCTCCTGATATATCCTTTGTTACACACCTGACTCCCTTAGCTGATCTCACAAATCTGGATGATGTGATAAAGAAACGATGTCTTCCAATATTAGGCGCTGGCAGTACCGATCCAATGCTATGGGATTCTGCCATCAGAACAGCTGGGGTAATTCTTGAGGAAAGGCTTCGAGATGTGGGTGGAATTGTTGACACCAGCCGCATAGGTCGGGATTTGGTCAATGGTGTGTTTGGTAATTCAGGAACCTTAAAGTCAAAATTCCTAAATGATTCAGAAAAACTTGGTTACAGAGATCTGTATGCTGGCATAGTTGGAACTTTCAAAAATCCATCCTCACATAGACACATCGACCCATCACCAGAAGAAGGTGGAGCGATTATTGCATTTATAGACTTGCTTTTGAAGATGCTTGAAAAGCTTCGATAGGCGACAATCAATAAGAATGTTGGAGAATGTTTTCGATGTTGAAAATATCCCCCTCTCTATGAGATTATGAGTGCAAATTTTGACAACTGCAACGCATCAAGGTAATACATTTTAGGTATTTGAGGCGATTATGACTGACAAATCAATACCTGAGTCCATGGGTCCTATGTGTTTAGAACCCTTAAGTTTCCCAAATCTAGAAGACATCTGTAGAAGATTAGACCATTTTTATCTTAGTTCGGGTATAGAGCAGAAAATAATGCCTTCGCAGATGTTACATGGAGCATTGGCTACTATCCGTAAAAACGTTAGGATGCACAACCCCGACTGGATGTCTCAAGCAGCAAACTCTTTAAGAGAGATCCTTTATGATTTCGATCAACGGGCTAAGGTTAAGCGTAAAAAAGGGCTTGAAAATTTTGGATCAGCTTATGATATCAATCAAGCTTTGCAAGAAATCGGTAATTATTATCGATTTTTCGAAGATATAACCCATCACAATTTTGAACGTGCTTCTACTAGCCACCTGATCGGAGGCAGTAAAGTAAAACCAGTTGAAATTACACCTGAAGTATTTGAAAACCTTGTATATAATTTTGTGGTAATTTTTAACAAGGTTCTAAAACAACAATTGGATATTCACAATGAAATTGATTCAATAGTACAAACCCAACCTCAAAGAAAACATGTCTCCGAAATTAAATCTATAATCAATATCAATCTTGATGCTAAAAGATATTTCTTTTCACTCATTGATGAAACATGGGTGGATTTCCTTTGGGAGAATAGCTTTTTAAATTCGTTGAAAGAACTAGAAGATCAAGTTCAATTATCCAGCTTATCGATTGAGTTAAATTATTTATTGAGGATTGTCGGACAAGTTCCAGACAAAATCGCCAAAATAATTCTCAATGATTCAGTTGCAACAACAAATGAAAACCTGAATCCTGAAGTAATTTATTGCTTTATCAGATTGACTGAAAAGCTTCCTCATAAGCTTCAACAAAATATCATAAGGAAAATCGCTAAACAAGAATGGGTTCGATTAATTTCTAATTCCGGATTTTTGGGATTTGAATTCCAAGCTATCTTTGACTCCTTAGTTACCGAAGACGACTATGAAAGTGTTCTAATCTTAGCAAGAGAATTATTATCTGTTAACCCAGATAGCTTTGACATCAATGATCAAAATTATCAATACCGGTTCAACCCCTTTTATGTTGATTATCTGGAGTATACCAAGGTTTTTCAATATTTACTCGAGATAGATAGTAAATATCTAGAACAGGCATTTGACCTGGTATTAGGCATCATGACTAACATAGTTTCATTAGGAAAAAGCTCTCCTGAAAATTCTGTGTTTTCACACAAAGAACCTTTTATGCTGTTAGGCATTGACTTCTTTACCGTTCAGCCATTACTAGGTCAGCATTTCACACAAAGAGAAAACATTCGTGAGTTAGCAGCCACTTTAAAGGTGTTGGGAGAAAGATTAATTGAAAAATATGCTGGAGGTTTAACTCAAACTAAGGAGATTTATCATAATCAACTCAGCAAGCTACCTGACAGTTTAACAATGTGGAGGCTACGCCTATATTTGTTGTCGGTTAATCCAGAGTATTTTAGAGAATTCTTACAACAATCCTTAAGTAGAATATTCGATCTAGAAATGAGTGAAAAATTCATAACAGAACTTATTTTTGGGGCAGAATATAAAAAGGCGTTAAAAGTTAGTTTCCCATTGATGGATCAAAAATTTCAACGCCAATACATCAAACAAACACTGGACATTATCAGTTCCGATCACATTGTGACTAATAAGAATAAATTTTTAAGAGAGCAAGTTTGGGAAATTTTATCTTGCATATGCGGTCATATATCTTCGTCTGATAGGAAATTGGTTTATCAGTTATTAGGGAAGGAATGCGATCCCACTTTCGAACCCAAACCAGCGCCACCATCAATTCAAGTTGATTATATTGTGCCAAGGGGACCGATCTCAAGCGAAGAACTTAGCAGGATTCCAGTAGTAAATATTGTTGAGAAATTAAAAACAGATTGGTCTTCGACTAATCTGGATCAAGATATGTATAATGAAAATTTCCTCAATCCAATTAACAGTGAGGGCGTGGGCAATATGCTCGAAGGTGACATACAGAAAAGACCAAATGAATACCTGAAAAATGCCGAACTTTTTTTTAGTAAACAAAATCTTTCTGAACAATATACATATTCATTCCTCCAGGGTGTTTACAAAATTGTTGAATTAAACATTGAGACAATAAATGATGACAATTTTATAAATCTATTAAGTTTATTCAAATCAATTTCAAAATCGTGGACAAAAGAAGATGTCAGTAACAAGCCATCTATTAACACATTGGATAATAATGATGATTTTAATTGGCAATACGTCCACTACATGATAGCAAAAATACTCGATATATTTCTTATGAATTTCAATGATGCGTTTTTAAATCTGAAAATTTTCAGAGAAGATATCATTGACTTACTCCGCCATCTTCTGGAATATCCAAACCCAAGTGAAGAAGATGAGTTGCTGGTTAGCACAAAGTTCGAAGAATACCCATCAGAAAGAAACACATATCTTGTATCAAATCCATCTGTCTTAGCAATAAATTCTGTTCGTGGATGTGCTCTGGATGTTATCACCAAACTAATTCTTCGTGAATATAAACCCAATCAAGCATTTCAAGCATCGGCTCAGAGCACAATTCCCTCAGACATAAAAGAAATACTTAGCCACGCCATTGCTAATGAAAAAACTCGTGCAATCTTCTTTCAATTCGGTCGCCATTTACCATTTTTCTTTTTTCATGATCAACAATGGCTTCTTAAAATACTTTCTAAGGTATTTCCAACATTTACTAATAAAAAACATCTGGCACTCGCAGCCTGGGAAGGATATCTCTATAATTCGGTTTATGAAGAAATATTTTTTAACACTTTATTCCAAGATTTGTATCTCAAGGGTTTAGATTATTCCCCGGACGACGATCCAGACAGAGAATTCCTTATTGATCCAAGGGAGGGAATTGCCAACCATATCGCTATAGCCTTTATTTATTTTTTTGATAAATTTAATTTTGGATCAGAACTGTTTACATTGTTCTGGCATAATGACAAGGGAAACAAATTAGCTTTTGTTGATTTTATTGGACGAGGAATAATCTCACGTGGTGATGGCAAAATAAAACAATTCATTCAAGAAAATCCAGATTGTAAAAAGCGTTTTATGGAGTTATGGGACTTTGTTCTTGAAAATGAAGAGGCATTAGATCTATTTAAAGTGATGGGGTCTTGGATTAACTTGTCTACAGGTATTTTCGATCTCAGCTGGTTAATAATAAGAGCAAGAAATACTCTTAGTAAATCAGGAGCAATCTTAAATTGGGGTTTTGGTCTCGAACAATCCATTGAGGTATTTGCAAAATTAAATCCTGAAGAGACAATCAAGATCCTTCGTTTATACCTTCTTGAAGGAAAAATACGGTCAGCTAAACCGGGCTATTCATTTTTCGATATCAGACAATTCTATGAAGTGTTTGACATTCTTTATTCAAATCCCATCACTAGAATTGAAACACAAAACCTGATTTCAAAATTGATTGAGGAAGGGGGAAGCAGTTGTTGGGAATTAAAGGAAATCTTACAAGAATAGGTTATTATCCTCAATCACCTTGGACTAAAGCAACACAATTAACTAGGGGCCCCATGCTGTTGGCTGATTTTCATCAGTTTCATTTGGCTCATACTACATATCATACCAATATTATCTAGGCGCCTAATTAAAACAGAGTCTTTTTACTTAAATCAATAATCTGTGCCGGTTTATTTTCTGAACCATTTCCGACAGATGACATAATAAAAAAAGGAAATATGTTCAACATTGAATCCGAGGAGGGAGAGGAATATATCCTTGTTGAGTTGCACATCGAGTGTGTAAAATCTTCTGATGATAAATGCTCTATCAGTCAATTTAACTTCAAGATGATTGGCAATGCTGGCGTTCAATATGATGCTGAATGGTTTGTGTCAGGCGTATCTGGATTGCTTGGCAGTGAAGACTTCTATGGTGGTTCAGAGGTCAGCGGTTCATTACCATTTATTGTCAAACAATCAGATGCAAATTTGATATTTGTGTATGAACCTTTCTGAGGGGATACTTTTTATCTCCAGGTACCATAACAGTATCAGAACTTCAGCGAATATCTGGAAAGGAAGGAACTCTCCATCAGGCGATATTGAGATATTACTACAAAAGGTGAATGGGGATTACCGCCCCCTTCACCAAGAGTTGTTACCAGCCTCAGAATATGGGACAAAGAGTCGTTGCTAGAAGATGCCAAAGAAAAGCTCAACCCAAGGGCATTCGATATGCGGATCGATTTATTAACATTCACAGAGACACATGCACCCTGCCAGACATCTTTGCAGAAAGCAAGCTTATCAAACTTCAGATAGTAAAGCTTTCCAGATTAATTCTGCAGCACACTCAGGCCAATATTATCTGCGTGGTCGCTGATCCGTTCCAGGTTGCGCAGGGTTTCTGTAAAGATAACATTTGCTGAAGGCGTACAAACCTCTTCTTCCATCCGTTTGACATGCCGCTCGCGTGCCTGGGCATACAGGTTGTCAAATTCACTTTCTGCCTGGCAGGCTTTCTGTGCCAGCTCTTTGTCTTTCTTTAAAAGAGCTGTTAACGCATCTGAATAGGTGTTATGTACAAATTTCCATAAATAATTTAGTTCAGTAATCGCTTCATCAGAGAAGGCGATATTTCCCAGCATGCGTTCCTGGGCAAATTGAGCGATGTCTTCCGCCATATCCCCCACACGCTCGATGTCAATCACCAAGGTTTTTACCTGGAAACATCGTTGTTGTTGTTGTTGGCTCAGGTCAGCTAACATTAAAGTACCAATAAAGTTATCCAACTCATGGGCAATAGGGTTCACCAACGAATTCTCCATTTCGATAACCCGCACCGCTTTCCCTTCGTCTTGCTCAATCAGTGCTTGACAACTCAACACCAACATCTCATTTGTGATCTCTCCCATTCGATAAAGTTCACGGCTGGCTTCAGAAATCGCCACAGATGGGACGGCATACTGGTTTTCGTCAATATAGAGCGTCTTTTTGCCTTCATCTTTTTCATCCCGTTCCGGTGCGATGCGTTTAACCACACTGGCAATCGGTTTAACAAATGGAAACAAGAGGAGGCTGACGATCAGGTTAAAGGCAGTATGAGAATTCGCAATTTGCCTCGGCAACAGCGGAGAAGTTTTTTCCATCAATGCAACAAACGGCATTATAAACGGCAGAAAAATAAGCACCCCGGTGGTATTGATAATAATTTGCGCCAGCGACGCCTGACGAGCAGTTGATGAGAGCTTCAACGAAGCGAGCAACCCCGTCACACAGGAGCCAATGTTCGCGCCCAGGATAACGCTAATAGCCCCCGGCAGGGTAATCACATTGCTGATGCCCATCGCAACCGTCAGGCTTGACACCGCCGTACTGCTTTGTACAATCCCGGTCAACACCATGCCGCCTAAAATACCCCAGCCGATATTTTTATCCAGGTGCATGAGCATGTTCGAAACCAAAGGAATGGTGATCAAGGCATCCAACGCGCTCGACATCATCTCCATCCCAACGAATACAATGCCTAATCCCATTAATAATTCGCCGAATGTCTTCCAGTTGTGCCGAAGGGAAAACTCAAGAAAAATGAAGCCGACAACCAGGAGTAATAAGCGAAAATTGCCAATTTCAAAAGCAACAACCTGGGCTGTCACCGTTGTGCCGATTTCCTGCCCAAGCATCACGGCAATGGATTGTTCAACGGTCATCAGGTTCGCATTAATCAGGCCAATCATGGTGACCATGATCAAACCCGAGCTTTGCACCAGGGCGGTTGCTATCGCACCAAAACCGGCGCTTTTCAGATTGTTGCTGGTAACACGTTCCAGCCACTGCTGAATTTTGTCACCGGCCAATTTTTCTATCCCTGAACTGAGCATATGCATGCCGAAAAGAAACAATGCTAACCCAGCCAGAATCTGAACGATTCCTAGCATAAACAAGTCCTATACATTAATTGATTTAAAGATGGGAATTTACCTGTAGCAAGATGGGGTCTGTGAAAGTCACACATCATGGTCATTCGACGCCGCTGCAAAAGAATAATGACATTATCAATAAAAACCGTTACTTTCAATGATCGTAATTATAACCGAGAAAATCATACCATAGATTTGTTAATGGAAAGATAGGGGTTCGTTAATGAAAAGGTTGAAAGTGACAGTGAACAAGATTGTCAAAATTAATTTTATCATCCTCCAGGTTAATGTTTTTTATAATTGATAATCTTTAGAATTCAATTCGGCAGGGCTTTTTCGCAGGAAAAGAGTTAGCAATAAACAGATCAAGGA
>LSQX01005042.1_pt1 | contig 22807 bp, 7 predicted proteins | sample 654561 | NCBI WGS metagenome assembly LSQX01 (sample SAMN04489861, study PRJNA283612) | anaerobic digester metagenome | isolation source: 4 biogas reactors fed with cattle manure at either 37C or 55C with and... | place: Denmark: Kongens Lyngby | collected 2014
GCCTGTACAACTGGGTTTCCTCTTCTCCATTTTCAGAACTGCTTTTTCCTTTAACCTCTTTTAATGCCCCGGAAATCAAAACAGCCCTATTATCATTCGGACCAATAAAACCCATATCAATAGATTTTATTACTAATTCCGAAACAGCATCCTCAATCTTTTTATCTTTAACATCCATCTCTTGGGCCAATTGCTCTCCTTCTCTATTAAGAGACCTCATTTTCAAAACCCGGTAGTCTCCTTTTATTTCAAATTCCACACTGGGATTTATGTCAACACCTATATATCCATATACATTCCCGGAATTTCCCGATATAAAAAACCGGAAGTAAAGAAAAGTCATAATGAAAACTGCAGCAGAACATGCAACAGCTACAGCATTTAACAATAATGTTCTTTTAGGATTATATATCTCTCTGTTTTCAAAACTAACCTGCTGACCGATATTCATATCCTTGCGTCTTCTAACTATAATAAATTCACTTTCTGAAGTAAAGACCACAGCCTTATTATTCTGAATATCATATACAATTCCTGTTCTATTCACGTTATCTTCCCCCCTCCATAGTATATTCCAAGTACCTTTTTGAAAGGCTTAGATCGCTCTTTAAAATCAAGCAAAGAGCTATTATATATTTTCTATTATTTCCTATGGTTCTTCCATGTACCTTGGCTTTTTTCTTCAACGCATTTCTCGGAATACTTTTATTTCTAATCAGTGCTTTGTACAACTGATCGTCTTCTGCCAACATTTTTGCTATCCTTATACATAACCTTCTTGAATCTTTGTGTTTCGGTACATTTAACACCAGATCAACAAAGGTTATTCCGAATTCACTTAGCTTCTTTTTAAAATTTTCAATTTCCTCCTTTATTTCAACATCTTCAAACCCGGTAAAGGATTCGGTGAACCAGCTTTCATCGTAATAAACGGTCTCGTCTTCAAAATATGAAAATGGATACTCTTTATTATCCTTGTTTCTCCTAAAATAGTCAATCAACCGCCTTTTTATAACTTGCTCGGCAAATAGAAAAAAATTATAGCCTTTAGTTGGGTCAAACCTGTCGATGGCTTCGTTAAAAGCAGACATGGCTATGCCAAACTCGTCATTATTGCGAGTGTCAATATACTTTCCCAATGCATTTGATGTAACCTTTAGTATAAACGGCTTATATTCGGCTATAAACTCGTCTCTTAGCTGTTGATTGCCTTCTCTTATCTGTTTCAGGGTAAAAATAAAAGCATCATAGATTGATTCATCCATGTGTTTATCTTTTCTTGCATCTATGTTTTTCCGGGCACCCAACTAGATCATTCTCCCTTCGGTAAATAACTTCGAATTGGGTTATTTTTTTTATGTACATTCCGTTTTAAATTCCATCAGCAAAAAAAGTCTGTAATACCTTTTATATCGAAGAATAACGATTTTTAATTCACCAATATATTCTTTTCCACATAAATTGGCCCTTTTCCTTCATAAAGATAACATATTATTATAGTAAAGAAAAGTATGGAAAAATTTCACGAGGTCAAATTGCCAAAAAGCTCCAGGGAGCATATCAATATCACTATGTCCCCGGAGCTTTTATTCGGTTTAATTCAGCAAACTTAAATCATTTGCTTTACAAGATTTATTGCTTCTTAATCTGCATGCACTTTGAAATAATGGTAACAACCTCGGCACGGGTTATCTCTCTTTGCGGTCCAAAGGTATTATCATTATATCCCTTAATTATTCCCAGCTCAACAGCTTTCTTTACATAACCTGCAGACCAAGCCGGTATTACATTCGAATCGGCAAAGGATAGTGTCTTATCCTGATCCTCCTCTATTCCAAAGGCTCTCAGTACGAGAACCACAGTCTCCTGCCTTGTCAACCTGTTGGAAGGTCTAAAGGATCCGTCTTCATATCCCTTAACCACTCCTTTATACATCGCAGTTGCAACATATGCCTTTGCCCAATCCGGTACCGTGTCTTTGTCGGTGCATGTAAGTGCAATACTGTTGGTCACTTCAAATCCCGCTGCCTTCATAACCATAACAGTAGCTTCCGCTCTGGTAATGGGTGCATTAGGCCTTAGAGTTCTGTCAGGATATCCACTGACTATTCCTTTTTGCAATAAATCTTCAAAGAAGGCTGCTGCCCAATGTCCCTTAATATCTGTAAAGTAATCTATGCTGCTCGGATTATCGTTACCCGGTGTCGGTGTTTGCGTCACTGCAGGTGATGAAGTACCCCCTGGTATAGGCGTAGGTGTAGGCGTAGCACTTTGACTCGGTGTTTCATCAATTGATACTATCGGCCCTCCACCAGCAGCACCCGGAATGACACCGGGATCATAAACCGGCTCAGTAGGTATAGGTAAAGCCTCCTCGACATAAACAATACATTCATCCTTGCATGATGGATTTGCCCTGCTGGTTACCGTTATTATCGCAGTACCGACGGCCATTGCCTTAACAACTCCCCCGCTGCTTACCTGAGCAACAGAAGTATTGTTTGACTTCCAATCCAATTCTTTATTGCTGGAATTTGAAGGATATACATTGGCATTTAGTGTAATTGATTCTCCAACAGCTATGGTAACAGAACGCCTGTTAAGACTTACACTACTTACCATTATTTCTTTTACCGTTATAGTACATACGGCCTTAATTTTCGAATCTTCCTTGCTTGTAGCCGTTATTGTAACGGTTCCTCCTGAAACAGCAGTTACCATACCGGTCGATGATACTTTTGCAATCTTAGTGTCACTGGATGTCCAGACTACCTCTTTATTCGTAGCATTTTCCGGCGTTATTCTTGCAATAAGTTTTACATTATCCCCAACATTTAGGGATGTATTTTTGATGTTCAAAGAAATTCCCAATACCTTAATAGCCTCGATGGTAACAGTACATACTGCCTTAACCTCCGGATTATCCTCCCATGCAGCTGTTATTTGAACCGTACCGGCTTTTTTACCTGTTACAAGACCGCTCTGAGATACTGTTGCAATATCTTCATTTGATGAAGTCCATATCAACGCTTTGTTTGTCGCATTTGTCGGTAATATAGTTACCTCGAGAGCTTTACTTGAGTTTATATAAATCTTTTCAGTTGCATTTTTGAATGCTACTTTTGTAACCGGTCTGGGTACAACTTTAATTAAACACTCTGCCGTTTTGGAAGCATCATAAAGGCTTGCAGCAATTACTTTTACCTCTCCAAAGCCTACTGCCTTTACAAGACCTTCCTGTGTTACAGTTACAATACTATTGTCCATTGATTTCCATTCCACTCTTTTGTCAGTTGCATCCAGCGGAAGAATGTCTGTCGTTAACAGAATGTAATCATCAGGATACAATGTAACGGATTCTCTGTTAATTACTATTTTTTCAACCGGAACAGGCACAACTTCAACTTTACACTCAACCTTCACGGAAGGATTGTAAATACTTCTGGCAGTTACAACAGCCGTTCCGATTCCCACTCCGGTTACTTCTCCCGATTGAGAAACCTTGACAATCCTATCGTTGCTTGATGACCATGATATACCTTTGTAACTTGCAGCCTCCGGAAGTGCCCATGCTGTAAGCTGATCGCTATAGCCCACCTTAATTTTCAGTTCTGTCTTGTCTATTTCGATACCCGTTACCGGAGTTATAACCGTTACACTGCATTCGGCAACTATAGAAGAATCCTTTGTGCTTGTAGCAGTTATTACAGCAGAACCGGATTTTATTGCTGTTACCAATCCTTCCTGTGTTACATCTGCCACCTCTATGTTGTCCGATGTCCATATTACACTGTCATCTTCGCTAACCGGATTGAATATTGCATGGAGTTGTTCACTCTCTCCGGGATTAAGACTGATTGTCAACTTATCAATACTTAAGCCTTCTTCCTTCGGAACAACCTTTACAGTAAATGCCGTCATAACCGAATTGCTTGAAATTGCAGTTATTACTGCAGTTCCTGAAGCTTTTGCCTTAACAAGGCCTTCGGAAGAAACCTCCGCTATATTATTGTTGCTGGTAGACCACTTAATTGTTTTATTTGTAGCATTCTCAGGAAGATGCTTTACATTAAGTTTAAGTTCTCCGCCACTTTGTATGGTTACCTGATACTTATCCAGCATAATTGCTTCCACTGGCTTCATATCATCAGTCATCAGAGTCATATCCCTGTCGTTGCTGTTTCTTGTACTAACATCGATGATTGAAGCATCATTAATGTCTGAAAAAGTACCAAACTGGCTGAAATAGCCCTTTTCATAATATAATCCGTCGGCATTCCCCGATGTCACTGAATATCCCAACCTGTAACCGTTGCCCTTATTGTTTGAAGGAACACGAATTGAATAGGATACTGCTGCCATACCGTCAGGCAGTGATACCGTACCGGATATTATTCGGTCAACAGGTATCAACATCAGGTTTATACCGCTGGTGTTTTTGGAAACATTAAGCTTTGTAGCGCAGTCTTTATTTGCCGTAGTTACATTGGAATTGTAATATCCCTTTTCTACGTACTCTCCATAGAGAGACTGCAGAGAATAATACACTATATAGTCAGCCCCTTCGGGAACATACACACTATAGGTAGCATCGGACTTTCCTTCAGTTATGGTAACATAGGCCGCAGATTCATAATTCTCATTTGATGCAACAACCCACATCCAGAAGTCCTTTATATTAACCTTGTGTCCTGCAGGCAATGAAATCTTCCCTTTTATCTCCATTCCCGGTATCAAATTCAAATCAATACCCATTACACTACCTGAAGAACAGTTAATGGATGTTGAGCGTTCCTTTTTGCCCACCGTTCCGTTTTCGGAATAATAACCGCTGGTAACATATCCGCCAATTGACTTCACAGTGTACTTAATTTTATAGCCATCAATAGAAGGAACTTCAAGTTCATAATCAACAGCCGACTTTCCTGAACTGATAATCACAGTCTTTTCGCAAACATAATCCAAGGCATCGTTTTCAGCTGTTATACTTACCGAAATACCCTCTTTCGGTGCAGTTTTTCCTTCCGGAAGCTTAACAGTTCCTTTAATTACGGTATCTTTTTTCAGTAGTGTAAAGTCAACATCCTCAATATCTTTAGAAGCTACATCCAATATATCTGCCATTCCTACTGCAGGAACCGTTCCGGCTTCAGAATAGAATCCGCTCTTGAAATACTTTTCACCCGCAATATACGAATATCCTACCTTATAATCAGAGCTTCGGATGCTACTTGCCGATGGAATAAATACCTTTGTGCTGAGAGCATAATCATCTGCCGTATCAGCGGTTCCATTATCGGTTGATACCTCAACATCAAGTCCCACAACCTTGGATGTACTTTCAGGAACAATGAGGGTATATTCTGCCGAATTCTTACCTTCCGGTATCAATACACTCTTGCTTATCCTGTAGCCTGAATAATCTGTTTTCTCCGCAAATACCGTTACCGAAACTCCTCCCTTAGGTGCGGATTCTCCTTCGGGAAGTGCTATTCTACCAGAAACTTTTCTGCTTTTTACCAACGAAATGTCCGCACTGCTGTAATTTCCGTTGCTTACATCAACAGGGGTTGCCATTTTAATATCAACCACTGCTCCTGCAGTATTGTAATATCCTGTACCGACATACGCGTCATCATTAACCTGATAGAATAATATATAATCTGATCCCTCAACATTCGGAGATACCTTAAGAGAATAGGAAGTTTCACTTTCACCTTCAGGTATAACTACTTCCACTTTATCATCTACACTGAATAATTGGCTGGAAGCCCTTACGGTTACAGTTAACCCTCCCTCTTTGGCAGCTCCGTCCGGTAAGCTTATAATACCGCTAATAACCTTCTTTTCAATCAGCATCAGATTTATATCTTCAGCATTCTCACTGCTTACATCCACCAGTGTTGCCATATCCGACAGTACTTTTGTACCGTTCTCACTGTAATATCCAATTGTCGCATAGTTATCGGAGGTTACGCTGTATCTTACCTTATATCCTGAATTATAATTGTTATGCGGAACATTCAGGTAATACTCAACAGAGCTTTCTCCCTCTTTAATTATTCTTATGCATGATTCGGAATTCCCTGATTCGTCCGTTGCCGTAACCGTTACCTCAATACCTCCCTCAGGAGCAACACCTTGAGGCAGTTTGATTTCTCCGCTTATTGTCATATCCTCAATCAAAGATATGTCCATTCCTGCAAGGTCATTTTCTGTCAGATCCAAAGCATCTGCTTTGTCCTTTCTTCTTGCCATACCGCTCTCACTGTAATATCCGGAAGACGCAAATCCTTTTATGGGAATAATGTCGTATTGCAGTATATATCCGCTACCTGCCGGTAAATTCAGTGTATAATCAACCTCTGTTACTCCATAGAGAACATATAATTTGGTTTCACTTCTGTCCGATCCGTTTGAAGCACTAATGGTAACTTCAATTAAACCTTCATCAATAGCATAAGGCAATGTAAACTTTCCGGATACTTTTCTTTTTTCAAGAAGTCCCAGTTTGCAGCCGTTTATGTTTTCATCCGTCACGGTAAACACTTTTGCTTTCTTTTTATCCGCATATACACCGTCTTCACCATAATATCCAATTTCTATAAAGCTGTCGTTGCTTTCCAATACATAGAAAAGTCTGTAACCCGATCCTTCCTCAACATGAACAGAATATGGAACTGAGGTTGTACCGTAAGGTATTACAATATTGGTTGAATAGGTTTCCACATCGTTTGACACATAGATTCTTACATTAAGTCCCTCCTCAGGAAGAGTGCAATCCTCAGGAATCTCAAAGTTTCCGCTAATAGTGGCCTTTCTCAAAAGAACCATGTCAATATTATTCGCATCCTTATTATTGACATCTATCGGTTCTGCATGGGACAGATTATTCGTTGTGCCGCTACTGTTGAAATAGCCGTATGTGGTAAATACTTTGCTGGACCAATTCTCATACCTTACTCTGTACTCATAGCCCGGATCATTCGGAGGCATACTTATGGAATACTCGGCAGAATTACCTCCCTCAGGTATAACTATAATCTGCGAATTACCGTCAATATCGTTGGTCACAACTATATTTAAGGAGATACCTCCTTTGGGTGCAACCCCTTCCGGTAAGGTCACCTTTCCGCTTATCTTCCTTGGTTTCATAATTTCAATATTTATGTCAGTAACATCCTTATTGTTGGCATTTACAGGGTCGGCCAGCTTGCTGTTTCTTACCGTACCCTCCTTGCTGTAAAAGCCATAATTTACAAGGTTGTACTCCGATGATACCACATATCTAACCTTATAACCTTTGCCTTCAATATTCGGTACAACCTTCATCGAATATTGAGCAGAGGATTCCCCTTCAGGTATAGTAACCCATGTGTCTCCTGCATCCTCAGCATATATTTCTACCTTGATTCCTCCCCTGGGAGCTTTTCCTTCAGGTAGAGATACCGTACCGCTTATGGATTTTTTCTCTATTAGTGTCAGATCAATTCCGTCAATATTATCGCTTACATCCAATAGAGATGCACTTTCAGGAATATAAGCCATACCATAAACACTATAATAGCCCCATGGAACAAAATCATTCCTTGTCGATATTTCATAACCGACTTTATAATTCTTGCCCACAGGAACATTTATCGAATAGTTCGCATATTTTTGATTTTGCGGTATTGTGACGTAAGAAACAACCTTATCCGTATCATTTTCAATGTAAACCGTTACCGTAAGGCCTCCCGCAGGTGCAGAACCGTAAGGAAGTGAAACTTTACCCGATACATTTCTTTTTGCTATTAGAGTAAGATCAATACCGCTTACATTTTCACTTCTAACATTGACTCCTTCAGCCAATTTGACATTTCTAACAGTTTCCGATTGGGTGTAATAACCAATGTCCGCAAAACTGCTGTCCAACCAATTCTCATATCTAACCTTGTACCCGTCATCCTCGTCATTGGTAGGAACTTTAATTGAGTATGCTGCCTCTTTGGCACCTTTCGGTATGTAAACTAAAGCCTCAGCACTGTCAAGACTGTTGGAAGCAATTATACTTACTGTCATGTCTTTAGTTGCTGCAATGCCTCCTGGAAGTCTTAGTTTTCCTTCTATAGTACGAAGCTTAGCTATCTCAAGGTTAACATCTTCTCTGTCACCGTCACTTACTTCAACAAGCTCAGCTTTTACTTCATTCCTGACACAGCCGTCTTCGGAATAATAGCCGTACCGTACATAGCCATAGTTCTTGAGGGTTTCATATTTTATTTTATATCCCTCTCCGGAATCCTTAGGCACCACTTTCAGTTCATATGATGCACTGCTCTTACCATATGGTATAACTACAGTCCGCTCATCACCGTTAATGGCACTGATACGAACGGACACTCCCTCTTGAGGAGCCGTCTCACCCTTTTCAAGAGATATGGTTCCGCTAATAATCCTTTTGGCTATAATGGTGAGATTGGTATCATACTTAGAATCACCAATAACATCCAAAGTAACACAGTCTTTTTCTTTTACCACTGTTCTATTTGGTGAATAATAACCCTTATCAACATACTCTTCATTCGGATCCATAGCATAATAAACTTTATATCCATTGCCGTCAGGCACATAAACGGTGTAGTCCGTGGAGCTCTTTTCGGCCGGTATTGTAACGGTTATTTTTCTCTTATTTCTTGAATTCTCAGCATATATTGTTACCGTCACTCCTTCGTCCGGTGCAACCCCTTCAGGCAAGGATATTGTCCCGCTGATGCTGTTGTAAAGCATAAGAGTCAGATCAATACTTTTTTCTCCTTTTGAGGATAAATCCAGTTTTGAAGCCTCATTTACGGAAGTAACAGTTCCTTCATGGCTGTAGTAACCTTTCGGTTTATAATCAAGTCCTGTTGAAACCTGATAAGAAACAGTATATCCTGCTGCAGGGGAAACTGCCAAAGAATATGCCTTGCTGCTGCTTCCTTCCGGTATCAATACATCGGTTGAATAAGTGTATTTACCATTATTCGCTGTTATCCGTACCTCAATGCCTCCTTCTCCGGCTGAACCTACCGGAAGAATTACATTCCCCTCAATAACACTGTTTCTAATAAGCCTCATCGTTGCATCAGTCAAATCCTTATTACTCAGATCGATAACTGATGCATCTTTTTCTTCCAGCACTGTGAAATTACCTGCAAAGTATCCTTTATTTACGTAGTCAATAGTCGAAGATAAAGTATAATACAGCCTATATCCGTTTTCCGGCGGCATATAAAGCTCAAAATTTTGAGATGATCCGTTTTCAGGTATATACACCGACATAGAATCGCTGTTTATACCGTTGTTAGCAAATACTTCAACTCTCAATCCGCCGACAGGAGCAAATTCGCCTGGCGGAAGTAAAATCTCTCCGGATATTTTTCTTTTTGCAATAAGAACAATATTTTTTCCGGCAATATTGTCACTAACTTCAAAAAGCTCTGCTTTCTTAGGATCAGTAACAGTTCCGTCCTTACTGAAATACCCGTTCGTTACATAGTTGTTGTTCGGTGTCACGCTGTAGTAAAGCTTATATCCTGTTCCCGGCGGTACGACAAGCAGATATTCTGCAAATATTTCGCCTTCAGGAATAGTTACATCTACAGAACCACTGTCTTTTCCGTTATCAGCTATTACACTTAATTTTATTCCTCCTCCAGGAGCAACCCTACCTTCAGGAAGAGATACTATACCGCTTATATGATTCTTGGAAATAGCAACTATATTTATATCCTCTCGATCATTTTCATATACATCGACCGGTGTGGCATCCTTCTGATTTTGGACCGTTCCTTTGTCGCTGTAATAGCCGGTTTCAGCATAACCGTAAGCAGAATTCATGGTATATTTAATCGTGTATCCAGAACCGAAATAGCTTGGATCAACCTTCAACTCATATGTTGTCATGTTTTGTCCGAACGGTATATTAACAGTATCCTGGAATGAAACGGTTCTCGCTTCTGCCGACTTTCCCTCTGCCGTTATAGTTACATTAATACCTCCAGACGGCGCAACACCGGATCCGAGTTCAAATACTCCTTTTATCAAGCGTTTATTCAGTATTGTAAGATCTATACCGGTTTTACTTTCCATACTAACATCAATCAATGATGCTGTTTGGGAACCGGCAACAGTCTTTTCTTCTCCATAGTAGCCTGTTGAAACAAAATCAAAGGATGAAGAAATTGTATACTTAACGGTATATCCNNTACCTTTAAGGTATACAACACAGTACTCTTGTTCTGAGGAATAGTCACCTTTGTGCTGTAACTTCCTGCAGAAACCGTAACATCAATTCCTCCTGCCGGTGCAATCATTCCTTCGGGAAGACTTATAACTCCCTTAATGGTTCTTTTAGATATCACTGTTATGTTGATTCCCAGAACATCATTTTTTCTTACATTAAATGTTGTAGCTTCAGATTTGTTCAAAACAGTATTATTTACATTATAATAGCCGGACAGATAGTCTTCATGGCTTATGGTATAACCAATAGTATAATTTTCTCCCTCAGGCAGATACATCCTATACACTATAGAACTGCTGCCCTGGGGCATAATCACCTGTGTTGAAACCGAATCCCTATTGTTCTGTGCCGTAACCGTGATTTTTAATCCTCCTGAAGGTGCTACCCCGGAAGGTAAAAGAATATTTCCTGTCACCAGCCTGTTGGGTATCAGTGTAATATTAATTCCTTCCTTATTCTGACCGGAAAGATCGATAAGAACACATTCTCCTCTTTCTCTCGTTGCAGTATCTGCATTGTAATACCCATTAGTCAAATACTTGCCATCGGGATTTACTATTCTGTAGCTTAGCTCATAGTCTTTGCCTTCAGGCACATACAACTTGTAATTTGTTGAACTGCTCACTTCCGGTATAACCACTTCAATTTCCCGGCTGTCTTTCCCGTTTGAAGCCCTGAGCCGTACCTTTATTCCTCCAAAAGGTGCAATTCCTGACGGAACAGAAACACTACCGGATATATATCTGTTACCAATGAGTTTTATATTAATTCCTACTTTATCCGTTTCGGTTGTATCCAACCGGTCAGCTTTTGACTCATCCCTTGTTGTACCAGTAACATTGTAATATCCCAAGCTTACATATTTTTCATCGGTAGTCTCATACTTTACAATGTACTCCTGATCGGAAGATACATACAATGTATACGGTACTGAGTTTTCTCCCTCTCCAATAGTATAGTTTGCAATAATTTTGTCCTTTGCACTTTGGGCGGTCAATGTAACTTTAACCCCTGCTGCCGGAGCATATCCTTCCGGAAGCATTATCATACCGCGAATAGTTCTTTTTGTAATAAGCGTAATGTCAAGCCCTTCCCGGTCGTTCAATATATTTAATAACGAAGCTTCACTTGACTTTTCCTTTGTACCCGATTCCGAATAATAACCGGGACTTACAAACCCTACATTTGATGTGGTGTACTGTAAAACATAGTTTTCTCCAGCCGGTACATAAAGCTCATAAGGCGCAGAAGTAAGTCCTTCAGGTATCAATACATCCAACGAATCCTTAGAAACTTTATTGTCAATTGTCAGCTTAACGCTGATTCCACCTGCCGGAGCAGGAGCAGATGAAAGTTTTACATTTCCTCTAAGCGTAATTTTCGGTATTAGGTCAATATTTATTGATGAAACATCGATAGAAGCATCTATCAGTTTTGCTTTGGATTTATCAACGGTCATTCCACCGTCACTGTAATAACCGGTGGGCATAACACTCCTGTCCGTTGTCTCATACCTTACCGTATAGTTTTTTCCTTCCAGAACATATAAGGTATAGCTTACGGAACTGTAACCCTGAGGAATTGTTACACTCTTCTTTACCGAATTGCTTCCGTTGCTTGCAATTAGGTTAGCTTTAAAACCTCCTGCCGGAGCTACTCCCTTTGGAAGTCTAAAGATTCCTGTTATTTTCTTATTTTTGATGAGCTCTAAATCTATGTTTTGACAGCCGCTTTCGTTTACGTCCAACAAAGTAGCTGCATTCGCTTCTTTAACCGTACCTGTCTTGCTGTAATAACCTGTTTGACAATACTCTTCATCGCTTGTTTTATATTCAACAAGATATCCTGTTCCGGAGGGAACATAAAGGGTATATGGTGCAGAACTCTTTCCTTCCGGTATAGTCACTACAACAGATCCCTTGTTTTTTGAGTTGGATGAATTAACAGTTACCTTTAAGCCTCCACTAGGAGCAATACTGCCTTCAGGTAGTTTAACCACACCGCTTATACTGCTTTTCGGTATCAGCACAAGGTCGGCTTTACCGTCTGAATTGCTTACATCCACAAGCTCTGCACTATCCTCAAATGCTGTCATTCCACCGCTGTTAAAGTACCCTGTCGTAATGAACACCGTACTTGATGAAAGTTTGTAATATACTTTATAACCCGAACCCTCACTGTTGGGCGGAACCATCACAGAGTACGAAACAGAGGTTTGTTTTGAAGGTATTGTGACTGAAGTTGAATAGCTGTTTCCTGCATAAACCGTTACTTTTGTATCTTTGTCAAAAGTCATTCCTGAAGGTAACGATACTGTACCGCTTATTGTCCTTTTAGGTATCAAGGTCATGTTAATCTCATTTTTATTATCCAAAGTCAGATCCAGTAATGCCGCAGAACTTGCATTCAAAGTTGTACCGCTCACCCCGTAATAACCACCGGTAGCGTAATTGCTTTTTAAATCTACCTCATATCTAACTTTATAGTCATGTCCCGCAGGAACATATGCGGTATAATTTGCAAAACTGCTTCCTCCCGGAATTGTAACAGAAATATTGGTGGTATCCTTTCCGTTGGTAACAACAACATCCACATTAATTCCTGTCCCGGTCGCAACCCCGGACGGAAGAACAATATTACCGCTAACGGAACGCATTTCTGTAAGGGTTAAGTCTATATCGGTTTTACTTTCCGTCCTCAAGTCAAGGAGCGAGGCATTCTTCTGATCTCTTACCATTCCGTCGGAATTATAATACATAGGGCTTACATAATTATACTCTTTATTTGTTTCATACCATACGCTGTATTTATCTCCGGGATTGACAAACAGGATATAATCTGCCTCTTTTTCTCCCGGATTGATTCTAACAGTTTGCTCTGCCTTTCCTTTGGTTCCCGATGCTCTTACCGTTACATTATATCCTCCGGCAGGAGCAACTCCTTTCGGCAGAACAACTTTTCCCGAAATGGTTTTCTTTAATAACAGTTTCAAATCTATACCTACCTGGTTACCTTCAGTAACATCAATGAGATCGGCGCTGCTTTTATCTAAAACAGTACCGCCCTTGCTATAATAACCGGGAGATACAAATATATCATCTTCATAACATTCATAGTAGAGATAAAATTTACCCGGATTATAGTAAATAGTAAATGGTGCGGAACTCTGTCCCTCTTCAAATTCAATATAAGTTATTCTTCCGTCGGTCTCATGAACAAATGTTATTCCTCCTTCAGGAGCAACAAATCCTGACGGGAAAGATAATGTTCCGCTTACAGTTCTCTTCTCCAAAAGCATTATGTTAATATTCGGTTGATTTCCACTGATTGTACTTACGGTTGAGGCAGAATCAACATTATATACAGTACCGCCGCTGCTGTAATACTGTTCATTCATATAAATTGCCTGAAGTGTTAGCAGTTTGCACTTGATTATGTATCCCTCATCCGCCGGAACACTGATGGAATAGGGAACACTGTCCTTACCTTCTTCGATTGTAACAGTGGTTTTTGCCTGCTGAGAACCATTATACGCAGTAACTTCAAAGCTTATACCACCTCTGGGTGCCTTACCTGAAGGCATGGACAAAAGCCCACTTATAGTTCTTTTCTCAATAAGTGTAAGGTTAATATTATCAATATCTTTATTATCGACGGATATTAAACTAGCAGAGCTTAAATACCTAACCGTAGAACCTTCTTTATAGTATCCCTGTTCAACATAAGCGCTGTTCTTTGTCTTATATGAAACGTTATAACCTGATCCCGTCGGTACATACATGGAATAAGAAGCCTCCGACCCACCGGCAGGAATTACAACGGTGGTACTCTTTATTTTACTGCTGTTTGACGCTACAATTACTTCAACAGCTATATTCTCATTTGCTTTTATCCCGGGCAACGATACCGTTCCGGAAACAGTATAGTTTGCAATAAGTTCAACATTTATGTTTTCTGAATCTTTCGAGACGGTATCAATAAGTGTAGCTGCCTTTTCGTCCTTTACCGTACCGCTATTATTATAATATCCGGTTGAAAAATAGGCTTCATTGATAGTAGTATAGTATACCTTATAGCCAGTCCCTTCAGGAACATACAAGCTATATTCAACCGAAGAAGTACCCTCAGGTATTGTCACAGTTTCAGTACTTTTATCGGATCCGCTAACTGCATTTAATGTAACTGTAACACCGTTTTTAGGTGCCACACTCTTCGGTAACGATACCGTTCCGCTTATTTTTTTCTTTGAAATCAGGTTTATGTTTATGCCTTCCTTATTATTGGAACTGACATCTACAAGCGTAGCCAGCGTATCATATCTCACCGACCCATCCTTGTTATAATATGCAGTGCCAAGATATGCCTTATCCGATGTCTGATAACTAACAAGATATCCCTTACCCGGAGCATTGGGAGGTACTAACAGTTCATATTCTGCAAAATTACCTCCTTCAGGAATGGTTACAGTTTTTGTTACTCTATCAGAACCGCATTCTGCTTTAACTGTTACCGATAATCCGCCCGCAGATACAACACCGTCGAGAATAAAAACCTCTCCAGAAATAATTTTATTATCTATCAGTGTAAGATTTATGTCCGATTTCACGGGGGCTTGTTGCGTCAACTGGACCGTATCGGCTGCGGAAGAAGTTCTAACCGTTCCGCTTTCGGAATAATAGCCTGAACTCACGTAGTTAGGATTTGATACCTGATAATATATTTTGTAATTGTCTTCGCCCGGCACAATAACACTGTAATCTACTTTGTTTTCTCCTTCGGGGATAGTAACATTTACACTATTGGTTCTTGAGCTTTGGGCATATATTCTTAAATTCAACCCATTCTTGGGCGCCACATAACCCTCCGGTAAAAATACAGTACCGGAAATAACATATTCGTTTAAATTTCCATTATCACCGGAAGAAGTACTTTCCAGAAGAACTGCCTTACTTGGGTTCAAAATCCCAAGGGATTCTTCTTCGGAGTTTTCCTCCGACTCTTCCTCAATATTGTAAACACTGTCAAGTACACTTTCTATACTTGAATAATCATCGATTTCGCCGATCTCTGCCGGATCTTGCACTTCATTGTTTACCGAACTCTCTGCAAAAACCCTTGCAGTTAAAGTTCCGACAGGCATCATCTCGGCAAACAGCATTAAAAAACACAATAGAATGGAAATTGATACTTTAAGGCTTCTTTTCATGTATTACCCCCCATTTTTTATTTTTTTGAACTACAGAATATTATATCATAAAAACACAATACAAGTATACAAGTTTTATTTTATCTTTACAAAAATAGCACTCATTTCTTAATATAAATGAGTGCCATTAATCTTTGTTTTTATCCAAGTGTGTTTCAGTAACTGACAAATATATATAAGCTTGAAAGTTGTTTACTGTTTTATGTTAATTTTTAATATTGCTTTTTATTTTTAAATAAACCTTTTCCTTTTTGCCGCTGCTTTCCTGACTTAAATCCGGGATATCCCTTACCATCCCATTCTTTTATCCTTCGTGTAAATTCCTTAATAAGCTCATCAGCTTCTTTCCGAGTCAACTTACCTTCTTTTACCTTCTCATCTATTTTTTCTTTAAATTTACCTATAAGCCTTTCTTTCTTCTTATCTAACGGAAGGCTGTTAAACTCCTGAATTTCCTTGATTTTCTCATCAATTTTCTTCGTTAGCTCATCTGCCTCTTCCTTTGTTATTTTTCCGCTGTCATAAAGCTCCTGCACCTTTTGCTTTTTTCTTTGCAGTCTCTCTATGGGGTCTTTATGTTTCTCTTCATAATCACTCTTTTTCTTATAAGTGCACTGGGGCTTTTCGCATTCATTATTTACATGTTGCTGTGCATTGGATTTAGATAAGTCCGTAGCTTTTAGCAATGGTGCCGCTGAAACCGAAGTTGAACCAATGGCTGTTACGAGTATGGCACTTAACAGTATTCTGGAAATTTTCACATGAACACCTCCTTTATTCAATACTTAGTATAACCAGTCCGCGTAAATTAATTTTGATTTTTAAATGTTCATTTTGTTAATTCATTGTACTTTATTGCATTTATGGTAATTTCCATTTTTTATCTATGGAATAAAAATAAAGAAGAATGCTTCTCAATGTTTCGAAAGCATCCTTCTTTAGCTATAATACACCGGCTATTTAAAAAATCCATTGTAACCGCAAAGGATTACATAAACTCTATCTTGTTCAACACATTGGCAAATACCACTGCGATTTCGGCCCGGGTAGCCATACCTTTAGGGTTTATCCTTCCGTCAAAGCCGTTGACAATTCCCTTCGCCGTAAGGAGTGCCACTGCTTCTTTTGCATAATTGCTGATGTTCTTGGCATCGCTGTAATTATCAAGGTATTTGGGGTCAGCCTTTTCAATCTTTGCACCCGCCTTATTAAGTGCATTCACCACAATAACCATCATATCTTCTCTGGTAATATTGGCATCGGGATTAAAATTATTTCCGTCTCCCTTAACAATCCCCAATTCCCGGGCAATACCTATCGCATCATAATAATACGAACCCGGTTTAACATCGGCAAAATTATCGGTAAACTCAGCCTCAAATCCCAGTGCTTTTACGATCATAATAGTAAAGTCCCCTCTTTTTGTGTTAACTCCGGGATTATACATGCCGTTTTCGTCGCCCTTTATAACTCCTTTTTCATAGAGCATGTCAATGGCATCAACAGCCCAGGAGTATTTCATACCTACATCGGGAAAATACTCCGACTGGTTTGTGCTTACGGCAAGCCCTTCGCTTTCGTTGTGGAGTCTGTCTAAGGCAGTTACAACGTAATATACACTGTCGGCATTGCTTATTTCATAATCAACAAATTCCTGTACTCCGCTGCGGTTTTTTCTTATCGTAGTCAAAAGCCTCAAAGCACTCTCATCCGATACAATATCCGTCTTTTCTCCTAAATTAAAACGGTAAACGGCAAAATAAGCAGTATCGGGATCATTATCCGTCCAAGTAAGCTTAACTCCCTTGGAAAGACTTTCTAATTTGCCCAGAGTCGGTGTATCGGGGGCACTTCCTCCCTTCCACGGCATTACGGGAACCAGCGAATTTGTTGTCCAAAGATTATTTTTAATAGCCCCCACTGCTTGTTGTTTACCGGAATCTTCAAAATTTTTGAACCTGAACATAATCGTCCCCATAATCTCCGGCTTTGCCATATTGAATTTCAACTGTCTCGAAAGCTCAGGCACCGCATTGGAACCCTTAAAATATTCATCGGTATCATCATTTATTTTATAGAAGGCCTGACCTATATAAAGATGCACATTTTTTCCCTTGCAAACATTGGACCACCATGAAGCAAGTTCTCCATAAGGTGCCCTTGGATTGGCAAAGGTAAAATAAATTTGTGGGGCAATATAATCTATTATTTCTTCTTCAACCCACTTTTTAGTATCGGCAAAAGACTTGTCATAGTTTGTAAAGCTTGAGTTTGTATTTGAGCCGTCAGGATGCCCGTCTTTTTTATTTGCCCATATTCCTGCCGGGCTCACACCGAACTTAACCCACGGCTTTGCAGACCTTATCTTTTCGGAAAGCTCTTTTATAAGAAGATAAGTATTGTTTCTTCTGAAATCACCCAAATTTTTAAACTTTCCGTTATTGTATTTATTAAAGGTGTCCTGATCCTTCAATTCACCTTCATATTCTTCGTAGTAGAAATAGTCATCAAAATGAACCCCGTCAACATCGTAGTTTTCAACCACCTCCATAACCCGATCAATTACCCATTTTCTTGCTTCAGGAATTCCCGGGTCCACAACAAACCTGTTCATGGATTTCTTAATCCATTCGGGATGTTCCTTATAAACACTTTTTTCAATATTCAAAGAAGAAACCGTTGAGGAATTTGTATTCATTGAAACCCTATAAGGATTAAACCACGCATGGATTTCCAGATTTCTCTTATGAGCTTCCTCAATGGCAAAAGCCAACGGATCAAAACCGGGATCTTTTCCAAAGGTTCCTGTAAGATACCTGGACCAGGGAACAATTTTGGATTTGTACAATGCATCCCCTTCCGGGCTAACCTGGAAGAAAATCGCGTTAAACTTCAGTTCCACGGCTTTATCCAAAATTTCTATCAGCTCTTCCTTGCTCTTTTTTATACGTTCTTCAGAATTTGCTATTTTCACAGTATCAGTAGAAGGCCAGTCCAAGTTTACAACCGTACTAATCCAGGCTCCCCTCAAATGCCTTTTTATAATAGGAGTTTCTGCCGGTATAAATTTCTCGTAGGCTTTCCACGGCTCCGATTGCGCCTCATTAAACGTTGAAGTTCCAATAATTACAATAAATAACAACACAACACTCACAAATCTTCTCAAACAACTTTTCATTTGTGTTAACCCCCCAAAGTCACAATAAATATGCCTTATGTTTTATATATTAATGTTAAGTTCTCATTAGAGATTAGTCAAGCTGTAAATACTGTACGGGTCCAATATATTCATGATATAATTAAAATAGTACTTTATGGGTTAAAAATTAACTTATATGGTTTTTGACCTGAAAACGGTTTAATTTTAAAGAATTTTTAGAAATACAAAGAAATCAATGCAATTTAATATAAAATTTTTATAAGGGGGTAAGCTAATTTTTTCTTTATTTTTTAATGAGGGAGGTATAGTATTAATGGGTCAAAAACACTTCAAAAAAAGCCTGCTATCAGTATTAACAATTTTCGCCACGGTTATTTCCTATCTTTTGGGCATCATCATTGTCAATGCAGATGACACAACTGAAGATACCGATTTTGAAGGTCTGTCAATCCATTATATGGACGGTTCGCTGGATGAAAGATATCAAAGCATGCGTCCTTACATAATTATTTACAACAACAGCGGTCAAGATGTTGACATGGCTGATCTCAAAGTCAGGTATTATTACACAAAAGAAGGTACCACCGAGGAAGTTCTAACATGTTTTTATACTGCGATAGGTCCCACCAACATATTCGGAGAATTTCATCCCGAATTGGGATATGCAGAAATTGGCTTTACCAGCGGAGCGGGAACTATTAAGGATGGCGGTAACAGCGGTCAAATGCAGTTGGTACTGAAAAAAACATCCAACGGCTATTATGATCAAACCAATGATTATTCTTATGACCCCAGTTTCACCGACTATGCAGAATACGATAAAATGACGCTCTATTATAAAGGTAAGTTGGTATGGGGAAAAGAGGGACCTTTGCCGCCACCGGAACCGACACCGCCGCCGAACGATGATGACTGGCTCCACGTGGAAGGCAATTTAATTAAGGATTCAAAAGGAAACACTGTTTACCTTACCGGTATCAATTGGTTTGGGTTTGAAACTGACGGAGCAAACGGATTTTACGGTCTTAACAAATGCAATTTGGAAGACTCTCTGGATTTAATGGCAAAATTGGGTTTCAATCTTCTCAGAATTCCCATCAGTGCTGAACTGATTCTGGAATGGAAAAGCGGTAAACGAGTGGAAACTTCCTTTGTGAACACCTTCGAGAACCCGCGTCTTGACGGTCTAAGCAGCCTTGAAATATTGGATTATACAATAAACCATATGAAGAAAAACGGTATGAAGGCTATGTTTGACATGCATGGCGCATCCAAGGATTCATACCAGGACAACCTGTGGTATGACAAAAATGTGAGCTTCGAGGATTTTATCGAGGCTTGGAAATGGCTTACAGAAAGATACAAGGATGATGATACTGTTATTGCAATGGACCTCAAAAATGAGCCCCACGGAAAGTTCTCAGGTCCTAATATCGCTAAATGGGATGATTCGGATGATCCGAACAATTGGAAAAGAGCTGCTGAAATTATTGCCGAAGAAATACTCGCCATAAATCCCAACGTATTGATTGTTGTGGAAGGTGTTGAGGCATACCCAATGGATGGATATGATTATACCAACTGCGGTGAATTTACTACATACTGCAACTGGTGGGGCGGCAACTTGAGAGGAGTAGCTGACCATCCTGTGACCATATCGGCTCCGGACAAGCTTGTATATTCCGTGCACGATTACGGACCGGACATCTATGTGCAGCCATGGTTTAAGAAAGAATTCGACATTAACAGTCTTTATGAAGAGTGCTGGTATCCAAACTGGTATTACATTGTGGATCAAAATATTGCACCTATGTTAATCGGGGAATGGGGCGGCAAGCTTAAAAACGATAACAACCGCAAATGGCTTGAATGTCTGGGAAGCTTTATTGCAGATAAGAGACTGCATCATACCTTCTGGGCCTTTAATCCCAACTCAGCCGATACCGGCGGTTTGATGCTCGAAGACTGGAAAACCGTAGATGAAGAAAAATACGCAATAATCGAGCCAACACTGTGGAAGAAGGGACTGGATCATGTAATACCCCTGGGAGGAATTACTCCGGGCACTTTCAAATACGGTGATGTTGACGGTGATCTTGAAATAGACTCCCTCGATCTTTCGATACTTAAACGATATGTTCTCAGAAAAATTAACGAATTTCCTTCTCCTAACGGCTCAAAAGCTGCCGACGTAGACGGAGACGGCGAAATAAACTCCTTCGATGTGAGTTTAATGAAAAGATATCTCCTAAGAATAATAAAAACATTTCCGGTAGAAGAATCGGAACAGTAGAGAGAATATTTAGCATAAACCGAATAAAGTTAAGGCTGCGGAATTTCATCTTCTGCAGCCTTTTTATAATAAACTCGTCATTATGTTTTTTTCAATATTTCTTTACATAAGATTTATTCGGTTTATGCATGCTAAATATTTTACTCATCATCCTTGTTATCTTTTAATTTTAGCTTTCCCGAACTATAGTAATAAAAGAATATGGTTGCCAAAACGACACAGGATACTACCAACCATACTGTAGTATACTTTCCTTCCGTATTTCCCGGTTCGGATTTTGATTCATCATCTTTTGATTCCGATACTGCGTCAGGATTTTCAATCAACGCATAATTTACACCTTCGGGTATACTATCTACTTCCTCAAACGCTACATCGTCAAATGACGCTTTTCCGACGTTCAGATTGCCGTATCCTCCCAAACCCAAAGATAATTTTATTGTATCCACACCTTCACCGATTCTGATATATAACTCCGTATATTGCCATTCATCAACAGTACCTCTTACATCCTTTGAGCGAGTAACATTTCCTTCCAACGACAAATTGGCTCCCAATACATCTTTCCCAACATTCTCTGTTTTAATCCAGCCGGAAAACTTGTAGGACGTATTGGGCTTAACCGCTACCTCCTGTAAAAACCGTGAATCCCTGGCTTCTTTATTCTCAATGGTTACATAGTATTGTCCACTACGGGAGCCTTCCTGCTCTACTCTAAAATCGACAATATCGGGCTTATAGTCCCAAACCCATGTATACCAACCTACTGGCATATTATTGTTTGTATCTTCGAAAGACGGATTTTGCAACAGGTTCTCTGCAGCAAAAACCCACTGATAAAATATTAAGCAAAATAGCATCACAGAAGTCACATAAACTGTCATCTTTTTCAACATCTTAATCTTGCCTCCAGTACAATATTATAATATCCATCCTGTTATTTAATCATTTCCGCAACCTGTTTTCCAAGTCTGACAGAATAATTCTGGCCCCTATCCTCGGGATATATTTGAGCCATACTGGCTAAAAATAGATTCTCTACAGGAGTATCGATTTCGGGTAAAATTTTTGAATACTGCTGCACAACAACCGGTTGCGCATAGCTCGTCCTGCTAATATATACCCTCTTTATCTTTGATTCATCCCAATCAGGGAACATGATTTTTAAATACTTTATAAATTCCCTCTGTATTTCATCATTGCTTAATGAATACATCTCGTTCTTTCGATCCAGATACCTGGAAAGATAAATTATATGCGATTTATAGTCATTCTCGGTAACCAGATTGGTATGTTCAATTAAAAGAACAAAGGGAAAATCTTTCTCTGCAATCGTAGTCCAATAGTAATCCGATAATTTCTCGGAAAGCTCCAAAATCATGCAAATATTTGCTTTATACTTTATTTTCGAGAGCTTTTCGCTGTATTCTTCCGGTAAAGGAACATTCATTTTACTGAAAATCTCGGGTGAGGTGGTTACAATAACCCTCTCAAAATTATATATTTGTCCATTGCTATGGACATCCAAGGTTTTGTCTTGTTGGGGTTCAATCCTGTCCACAGGACTTGAATAATATATTTTTCCACCGGCATCGATTATTTTCTCTGCCAATTTGTCATATATTATCCCAAAACTTCCTTTCATATAACCCAACTGTTCCTTATTAATATTTTTTCCTCTTGTTGAACCTCTAAGCTTAAATTTGTTCCATATCCAGGTGCCCGAAATATTGTCGGCATCATAATCGAATTTTGAACTCAAAAGCGGTCCCCAGACCTTTTCATATACATTCTTACCTGCATTTTCGATTATCCAGTCTTTAGAGCTCATATTCTCCAATTGGCTCCAGTCTTTTATAAACCTCGCTTTAAAAACAAGCA
>LSQX01305366.1_pt1 | contig 22804 bp, 20 predicted proteins | sample 654561 | NCBI WGS metagenome assembly LSQX01 (sample SAMN04489861, study PRJNA283612) | anaerobic digester metagenome | isolation source: 4 biogas reactors fed with cattle manure at either 37C or 55C with and... | place: Denmark: Kongens Lyngby | collected 2014
CGAAAATGGTCTAAAAAGCTATCGGGCGGGAAAGTTTGTGAGGATTACGGCGTCAGCGGGTGGAATGAATCGATGAACAAACTTGAATATTTTATTGGTATCCAAAAAAAGAATGCCCTAGGTGATACAAGTGGCACGAGGGAGCTCTTAATCCAAGGTGGTTTATATGCCATATTTACAACGCCTAAGACTTCAATTTATGATTTTGTAAATACCATCCATCGTACATGGGCTTATATAAACTGCGAGTGGCTACCAAGTAGTGGATACGAACGGACAGGTGGCTATGAGTTTGAAGTATATATCGAAGAATCCCGCACATTTAGCGAAAAGATTTATATATCTTTGAAGGAGGAATCAAAATGAAAAAGCAGCTTAATATTTCATGGGACGGTGTACAGGATGCAACAGGCTATCTGTTTTCCTTTGCAAAATCACTGTCAACAGCAGTAAAGAACAGCCCCTATTCGGAAAAAGCGGAGGATATTATTGCTACATCCGGCTTTGCCTTCCGAATGTGGTTAAACACAGACCTCTGTCCATCCGCAACAAGCATCTGGAGCTTTGACGGTCAAAAACCTTGGGTGGAAAAGGGTGGACTGATCTGTGATTATGTCGGGCGCTATTGGGGACAGAAGGATATCGAAAAAGAAAAGAGACTAGAAGCCATAAAGATAATTAAGGCAAGTATCGACAGAGGTATTCCTGCTGTATCATGGGATATCGGTGTTCCGGAATGGGGACTTATTACCGGCTATGACGATGATACACAGATGTTCTCTACCTTGGCAATAAATGCAGAAAAGGCCGATCCTACAAGTACAGCTTATAATAGCGTACTGATGCCCTATGATTCTTTGGGTAAGCGGGAGCTTCCGTTACTTTCGGTGCTGACCATAACAGGCAATTCTGATAAAACAAAGGAGGATATTCTGCATGATACAATGAAGCTGGCGGTAAGCCATCTAAAAGGCGAGGAATGGTGTGATAATACTAAGGGACTGGATGTATATCCTGCACTAATCAAGATTTTCGAAGAAGATCCTAATCTTGCTTCATCATGGAATGCCGAATACTTTCTCGGAACATACGGCGCATTGAAGGAATATGCCTATAAATACTTTGAAAAGGTCGAAAAGGCAAAGCTGACAAAGGTATACAAGGCAGTTTTTCATGCTTGGATTAAAGCATTCAAAATTAAGACAAACGAGGATACGACATCGCCTGAGGCGAGAGCAAGAATAGTTTCACTATTAAAATCAGCATATGAAGAAGAAAAGAAAGCTGTACATATAATGGAATCCCATATTAATATGTAAGTTTTACCACACCATATTTACTCATAAAAACCTCCTTAAGTTTTTTGGTTATTTACCTTGTCTACTTAAGGAGGATCATATCTTTGGTTCAACATTTAGGGGTTGGTCTATAGGACAAGCAAATATAGCAAATATAGCATGTCAATAATCATTGTATCTGACTGTGTAGCTCTTGAAGTGAATGGACTCCTGCTGCCTTATTAAGCTTTATATCCTTAATTCCAGCTATAGTAGCTCTGGCCGCAGCCATGGTTGTCACATAGCTGATTCTTCCTTTGATTGCAGCCTTTCTGATATAGCTGTCATCGTCTGCACCCTTTTTATCAATTGGTGTGTTAACAACGATATCTATCTGTCCATTTGTTATGGCGTCTATGATATCCGGTCTTCCCTTGCCAAGCTTATGGATCTTCTCGGCAGGAATACCATTCTTAACTATCTTATCATAGGTTCCCCCTGTTGCCAGGATTCTGAAGCCACAATCTGCGAAGCCCTGTGCTACCTCTACTAATTCGGGCTTATCTCTGTCACTAACACTTATTAATACTGTTCCTGATAAAGGCAGTCTATGATTTGTAGCCTCCTGTGCTTTGAAGAAGGCTTCTCCAAATGTCTGGGCAAGTCCAAGTACCTCACCGGTTGAACGCATCTCCGGCCCCAGTAGAGGATCAACCTCAGGAAACATATTAAAGGGGAATACAGCCTCCTTAACACCATAATGGGTAAATTTACTCTCCTTAAGTCCTGGTACAGGGGAAGGCATTCCTGTATATGAGCCAACAATAATCTGTGTTGCCAGTCTAACCATCTGTATATTACATACCTTAGATACCAAGGGAACGGTTCTGGATGCTCTGGGATTTGCTTCAAGAACATATACTATACCGTCCTCTATGGCATACTGCATGTTCATAAGGCCACAAACCTTCATTTCATTTGCAATCTTAACAGTATAATCCTTTATGGTCTCCAGATTATTCTTCTTTATATTTAGAGATGGTATTACACATGCTGAGTCACCGGAGTGAATTCCTGCCAGCTCAATATGCTCCATTACGGCAGGAACAAAGGCCTGTGTTCCGTCACTAATGGCATCCGCTTCACACTCAAGGGCGTTATGAAGAAATCTATCTATCAGAATAGGACGGTCCGGCGTTACTCCTACCGCAGCCTTCATATATATCTTAAGACTTTCATCATCATGAACTATTTCCATACCACGACCTCCCAATACATAGGAGGGGCGCACCATAACCGGGTATCCAATTTTCTGTGCTATATCTAGAGCTTCAGTAACATTTACTGCCATGCCTGCCTCTGGCATAGGTATCTCTAGCTTATCCATCATTTCACGAAATCTATCCCTATCCTCTGCCAAGTCTATTGTCTCGGGTGTGGTGCCTAAAATATTAACACCGTTATCCTTTAGCTCCTGTGCTAAATTAAGTGGTGTCTGCCCACCAAACTGCGCTATAACACCAAGGGGCTTTTCCTTCTCATATATTGAAAGAACATCCTCCACTGTAAGGGGCTCAAAATAAAGTCTGTCGGAGGTATCATAATCCGTGGATACTGTCTCAGGATTACAGTTTATTATTATGGTCTCAATTCCCAGATCCCTAAGGGCAAATGAGGCATGGACACAGCAATAATCAAATTCAATACCCTGTCCGATACGATTAGGCCCGCCGCCAAGGATTATCACCTTATTGCGAGTGGATACCGGAACCTTATCCTCCTTAATATTATAGGAAGAATAATAGTACTGCGCATCTTCTGTGCCACTTACATGAATACCCTCCCAAGCTGCTTTAATTCCAGCATCGTATCTTGCTTTTCTTATGCTGTCCTCACTTATCATAAGAAGCTGACTTAGATATTTATCCGAAAAGCCGTTTAGCTTAGCCTGCTGTAGTACCTTTGTTGGTGGAATAGAGCCTTGATAAGTCTTTAATACTTCCTCTTCCTCTAGAAGCTCCTTCATCTGCTCTATAAAATAATGCTTAATCTTTGTTAACTCATAAAGTTCATCTACACTTGCCCCTTTTCTCAAGGCCTCATACATTATAAATTGGCGCTCACTGGTGGCTATATGGAGCATGTCTAATAGCTGCACTTTAGTTTTTGATGCAAAATCCTTAGCATCTCCTAGTCCGTAGCGGCCAATCTCAAGGCTTCGAATCGCTTTTTGAAAGGCTTCCTTATAGGTTTTTCCTACGCTCATAACCTCGCCGACAGCCTTCATCTGGGTTCCCAGCTTATCCTGAGCCCCTTTGAACTTTTCAAAGGCCCAGCGGGCATATTTAATAACTAGATGCTCTCCATTTGGAACATATTTATCTAAGGTCCCATATTTACCGCAGGGAATTTCATTTAGATTAAGTCCTGCTGCCAGCATAGCCGAAACTAAGGCGATGGGAAAACCAGTCGCCTTTGATGCTAGGGCTGAGGAACGTGATGTTCTGGGATTAATCTCAATTACACATATCCTACCTGATATAGGATCATGGGCAAACTGTACATTGGTACCGCCAATTACACCGATTGCATCCACTATCATATATGATTGCCTTTGAAGCTCTTTCTGAAGCTCCTTGGATATGGTTAGCATAGGTGCACAGCAAATCGAATCCCCTGTGTGAACTCCTAAGGGGTCTATGTTCTCAATAAAGCAGACCGTTATCATATTCCCACTAGCATCTCTTACTATCTCTAGCTCCAGCTCATCCCAGCCAAGGATGGATTCTTCTACCAGGACCTGGCCTACCATGCTTGCCTGCAGTCCTCTGGCTACTACGGTCTTTAGTTCATCTATATTATATACAAGGCCTCCGCCTGCACCGCCCATGGTATAGGCAGGACGAATAACCACCGGATAAGATAGCTCTTCGGCTATAGCCAGGGCTTCATCTACGGTATATGCCACCTCACTCCTAGCCATATCTATTCCCAAGGTGTTCATGGTCTTTTTAAAGGCGACCCTATCCTCTCCTCGTTCTATAGCATCAACCTGTACGCCGATTACTTTAACATTATATTTCTTTAGCACACCCGCCTTATCAAGCTCTGAGCATAAATTTAGGCCCGATTGCCCACCAAGGTTTGGAAGAAGCGCATCTGGCCGCTCTTTATCAATAATATATGTCAGTCTCTCTACATTCAATGGCTCTATATAGGTTACATCCGCTGTAGTAGTATCCGTCATGATGGTTGCGGGATTAGAGTTTACAAGAATGATTTTATATCCCAAGCTCCTGAGGGCCTTGCATGCCTGTGTTCCCGAATAATCGAATTCGCATGCTTGTCCAATGATGATAGGTCCCGAACCTATAATTAACACCTTATGAATGTCAGTACGCTTACTCATATAATCCTCCTCAAATTTTGTTTTTGTCACTTTACTAGTAACGGAGGATTTATCCTCCCTCAAATTTTGTTTTTGTCACCATGTCCTTATATAAAAATGGGCAAAAAAAATTTGTATAAATTTCTTTTTATGCCTCTCTTCTTTATTTCTATCTATATTAATGGAAAGTATATAATTATGCAACAGTTATTTTCATTATTTTTATTAATAAGTATTATTTGATATATAGTAAAGCTCTGAGATTATGTTTTAGCTATGAATATACTTTGATAGATAATTTGAAATCCTAACAAATTGCTCCAAGGATAAGGCTTCACCTCTTATATCATTAGGTATTTCTAATGAATCTAAGGCATCTATTATGTCCTCCTTGCTAAATGATAAACCTTCATAATTATATATTCCATTTACTAAGGTCTTTCTTCTTTGATTAAATGAGGCGCGAATAAGCGAGAATAAAAGACTTACATTCTCTACATGATATGGTGGGTTTTCGTGGGGTGTAAGATTTATAACCGCGGAGCCGACCTTTGGACGTGGCATAAAACAATTGGGAGGAACATTTGCCGCTATATGGGGCTTTGCATAATACTGCACAGCAAGAGATAAGGCACCATAATCCTTAGAGCCAGGGAGAGCTTTGATACGATCTGCTACTTCCTTTTGTATCATAATAGTCACTCCAGATAATGGTACATGACTCTCGAACAGATCCATTATAATCGGGGTAGTAATATAATAGGGTAAATTTGCAACAACCTTTACAGGTTTGTTATCGTTATATTCCTTAATAATGGATACAATATCAACCTTAAGAATATCCTCATTCAGTATAGAAACATTATCATAGTCTGCCAGGGTTTCTTCTAGGATGGGAATCAGCTTTTTATCAATTTCTACAGCCAGAACCTTTCTGGCATGCTCACATAGATACTGCGTAAGGGTTCCAATTCCAGGCCCGATTTCAAGTACAAAATCATCCTTTGTAATATCAGCAGCCCTTACAATCTTTTCGAGAACATGATTATCAATCAGAAAATTCTGACCGAACTTTTTCTGGAATACGAAGCTGTATTTATTAAGTATTTCAATTGTATTCTTTGGATTTCCAAGACTAGCCATTCTCTATCCTTTCATTTTGTAGAACTTTTTCGCATTTTCATTAGTAATACGAACCACTGTATCATAATCTACACCTTTAATTTTAGCAATTTCCTGCGCGATATAGGGAAGGTAAAGCGAACTGTTTCTTTTGCCTCTATAGGGAACAGGCGACAGGTAGGGGCAATCGGTCTCAAGTACCAGCTGCTCCAAGGGGGAGAAGGCTACTACTTCTTTTAGCTTCCTTCCGTTTGTAAATGTTACGACTCCTCCGATACCCAGATAAAACCCCATGTTCAGATACTGTCTGGCCTGCTCGACACCATAACCGAAGCAATGAAGAACAGCACCTACCTCTTCGGTCTTAGTCTCCTTCATCAAATTAAAGGTGTCATTTGCAGCGTCCCTACTGTGAATTACAAGGGGTTTGCCAATTTCCTTTGCCATCTCCATCTGTCTTACAAACCAGTCTTTTTGTATCTCTCTTTCCGGCGTGTCCCAATAATAATCAAGGCCAATCTCACCGATAGCTAGTACCTTGGGATGATTAGCTTTTTCCTTAAGCCAGAGAAGGCGCTCCTCATTCATCAACATGGTATCTCCAGGATGTATTCCTACAGAAGCATATATATAATCATATTTCTCAGCAAGTTCTATCGATTTTTCGACTGTCTTTATACCAGAGCTAATATTAACTACATACTCTATATTATGTTTTGGAAGACTCTCAAGAAGCTCCCTGCGATCCTCATCAAATGCCACATCCTCATAATGGGCATGGGTCTCAAATATCATTAGTCTAACCTCTTCCTAAAATAACCTTACATCAAGTGTCTTAAGTTCCCGATAATTATACATCAGCTTGAACTTTAAGACAATATCAATCCCCACCACGTTCGCAAACCATTCGTATATTATCACCAGGCAGTTTTATTTAAAGTGGTTTTGTGGTCCAATACCCTCTCTTCTTACGTTATGCTCCTGATTTTGATTTTCAGGCTTAACTGAACTTGTTATAGAATTGAACTTTTCCTGGGACTTCTTCTGTCTGGATTTTTCTTTTTTATCTTTATCCATATTAATCTCCATTCTTCTACAATCCTGTGAATTTTAGTTGTAGTATGATTAGTATGGTTTCTATAGATAAAATTATGTGTCTACAAATAAACTAACAATTTCCTTCATATACATGTTTAAGCTTTCTACGGGCAATTTCCGCTAGCCGATATACTGTTTCTATAGGTGTTGCTTCTTTATCCTGCATCCTCCAGCGGGGGAAAAATCGTGATACATGAAGGGGGATGTCGGGTCTAACACTAGAAAGCCAACTTGACAAGGCTTCCATCTCCTCCTCACTATCATTATCACCGGGGATTATTAGGGTGGTAACCTCCACATGGCAATGTGCGGCTGTGGTTGCTATGGTGTTTTTGACTGTTTCTAAATCACCTTTTAGCTTCTTATAAAAGTCTTGAGAAAATCCTTTAAGATCAATGTTGAAGGCATCTACTAAGGGAAGTAGTTCCCTAAGAGGCTCTTCGCATATAAAGCCGCCTGTTACTACCACATTTTTAAGACCTTTTTCCTTGGCTAGTGTGCTAGTGTCCTTAACAAACTCATATCCGATTAAGGGCTCATTATAGGTATAGGCGATACCTATGTTGCCTCTGCCCTTTAGTTCATATGCCTGATTAAACAGCGCTTCAGCGGTAGTATTGCCGTAATCAATCTCAGTTCCCTTAACCATGGATATATCATGATTTTGACACCATGGACATCGTAGGTTACATCCATAGCTTCCTACAGAAAGAATTTTACTGCCCGGATTAAAATGATATAAGGGCTTCTTTTCTATGGGATCTAAGGCCATGGATGTTATCCTTCCATAATTCTCACTTATCACCTTACCGTCTTTGCAGATTCTACCATTACATAAGCCAAGCTGTCCTTCAGACAGTTTACACCTATGGGGACATATATTACATTCTGTTTTCATTAATTTTTACCTCTATTCAAACATCAATAATCTTCATTTGCTAACATCTATTCAAATTCCTAATCTTCACTGATGCCTAATTACCTCAAATCTTTCAAGCTTTATATCTTCATTGTCATATATTCCAGCCTTTTTTCTTGCTATAGATACTTGCTCTTCTACTGTATTAATCCCTTCTAGATTAGGAAGTAGCAGCCCTCTTTTTCGCCCGGAACTTACTATTACACCATATCGCTTTACATCCAGTTCTTCCATAGAATCTATGGACTCGGCTTCTGACAAGACATCCACACTATAGACCAAATCATCAAGCTCTTCTTCACGAACAGGAGGGAAACGGGGATCTTCTACTCCAGCACTAACGGCATTTCTAATTATCTCATGGGCTATACTTCTTGTTACGGGTGAAATTGTCCCAATACAGCCTCTAAGCTGACCGTATTTTTTTAATGACACAAATACTCCGGCTCTTTTCGTAGTCATTTCCTCGGGAAGACTATCTGGCTGCTTTATATGGCTTCCTGACTTGATATAGGCTTCTAGAGACCTCCTAGCAAGATTAACATAGGAATCCTCATACTTTTGCCTTTCTCTGGCCTCTTCTAACTGCTTCTGCTTAAAGATTATATCAAAATGCCTATTGTTATCTTCACTAATAATCTTATATGCGCATACTCCATAGCCTACACCAAAGGTTCCTTCATATGATAAAAACTCAGGCTCTACACTTAGACCGCTTAAGGCTCCCGCCATGATTATAAAGGATCTAAGACCACATTCAGCGGCGGCTTCACAAAAGTCTGGGGAAAATGTAAGAAAGCTCAAAAAATCCCCTTCTTTCATAGCCTGGGTAACCTTATTATCAAACTCCACTCCTTCTTTAGCAAATCCATATGGTCCATCCTCTTTCAGCTTATGAGATAGGTCTCCGCTTGCAACAAATACTATTCTTCTCTTAAGCTTGTCCGCTGTCTCTGTAATACATCTACCTAATCTGTAATGATCTGTGACAGGTAGCCCCGACAGTCCTACACGGACAACCTTATAGTCCTTTAGATATTGATTAATATAATATAAGGGAACCATGGTTCCGTGATCTAAGCTTTTATCTCTTTCACCTAGTGTTCCTGCTTCCAACTGATTTCTTTCTGATAGTGCCTCCAGCTCTTCCACAAAAATCTCATCATACTCTACCGACAAGGATACATCCCTAGCTCCAAACCGTCCAAAATCGCCTTTTGCACCAGGGCCCGGAGAGATATGAAAGTAATCCGAATAAAGGATTGAATGAGGCGTGGTAAATATTAACGTGTCCGGCTTAAGCTCGGCAATACGACTTGCTACTTTATGATAGCTGTCAATTGTCTTTTGAACCTTCTTTTCCTCTCCCTTCCCAACCTCAGGAATTATTAGAGGCGGATGGGGAACTATAAAAGCCCCTAAAATAGCCATAGCATCATCATCCTTTCTAATTTATACGAACCTTGTCCAAATTTTATTATTGTGTGATTTAAAGTATTTCTTATTTAGTTAAATTCTACCCTTTTTTAGTCTAATATGCAACACGAGACAATTTTTCTCTTAGATTTCACTATAAGAATAAGTAGCGGTAATAATATCTTATCAATAAAGGATAAAGACAGGACAAGATTAGAAAACCAACAACGGGGCTGTTTCATAATATCAAAGGGGTGTATCAGTTCCCATAATGCACATTTAGGAGAACAGTTTGCTGTGATTTGTAATATCGGAAGCGGACATGAAATGTCCGATTAAGATATACAAATCACAGGAAACTGTACTACTAATCAGTGTGTGAGGGAACTGATATACCCCTATAATTATGAAACGGCCCCATGTTATTTTAAAAGACTAGATTTGTGATAACTACACTGGCGATGGTTCCGGCTAGGGTTGCTACGAGAGCCCCTGCTAAGGTGTAGCGTGTTTTCTTTACTCCTGCTGCCATAAAATATACTGCCATTGTGTAGAAGATAGTTTCCGTGCTACTTAGTATTATAGATACCAGCCTTCCCAGATAGGAATCCGGACCATACTCTTTGAATATATCCAGAAGTAAACCTGTGGCAGCAGATGAGGAGAACATTTTAACCAGAACGATAGGCAATAGCTCTGAGGGAAAATGAAGTGCATCTGTAATTGGCTCCAATAATTTGGATAATAAATCTAAGGCACCTGAAGCACGCAAAATACCTACGCCCACCATAAGACCAATAAGTGTTGGTAGAATGTCTATAACTACCTTAAAGCCCTCCTTGGCCCCCTTGATAAATTCATCATATATAGGTGTTTTCGTAAGCAGTCCCAAGCCTATTATATAAAAGAATATAAATGGCATAATATAATTAGACACATAAATAATAAAATTCATCCTAAACCTAACTCCTTACCCTCGACGATTATTTCGCCTTCTTAGTCTTCTTGCGGTAGTAGCAAATATTAAGCCTGCTAAGGTGGATATACATGTCGCTATAATTCCTGCCATCAGTATTTCAGCAGGATTTACAGAACCATACTGACTTCTGTATGCCATGATATTTACGGGTATCAATTGAAGTGAGGATATATTTACTATTAAGAGCGTACACATATCAAAGCTTGCTATATCAGAATCAGCATTAAGCTTCTTAAGCTCTCTCATAGCCATAAGGCCCATGGGTGTGGCTGCCCATCCCAGCCCCAGTATATTTGCAATCATATTTGATGCGATATATTCATTAACAACATGCCCTTTAGGAAGATCAGGAAAAAGAAATCGAATAATAGGCCTTAAGGCTTTGGTAAATGAGGCCACCAGACCACACTTTCTTGCAATCTGCATCATACCCGTCCACATAGCCATAATGCCTAGCATAGATATACATAAAGTAACCGCTTCCTTAGAGGAAGTAATGGCTGCATTACCAACATCCGCTATATTACCCTTAAATACCCCGACGATTATGCCGATAATAATCATGAAGCCCCATAAGTAATTTAACACTTAAATACCTGCCTTATAATCTATTGATAAACTATATTCAAAACTTAGCGATTAATGTCCTATTTTTTGTGCAATTATAGTTTGTTTTGCATCCCTTTTACATTAATTGTTTAAAATGTGCTATGTTTTGACAAATATTTCAATTGACTTTAAAAATCTACTATGGTATCTTATATAAATGCTATATACAATAAATGTAAGTCTATTTGTAATTCGTACAATGGCAAGTATGTAAGCATATCCCCAATATACCTGAGAAAAGGAGGCCATATTATGAAAGGTACAGGCATTGTAAGAAGGCTCGATGAGCTTGGAAGAATCACCCTTCCTATCGAGCTAAGGAGAACGTTAGATGTAGGTGAAAGAGATCCCCTGGAAATTTTTGTCGATGAAGGAAGAATTATACTTCAAAAGTACGAGCCCACTGATATTTTTACAGGAAGCAAGGAAAATCTTATTAGCTATCATGACAAGAAGATTTCTAAGGACACAATAAGAGAACTGGCAAAATTAGCCGGAATTATTGAATAGTACATATTTACAATGTAAAGTTAGAGGCCCAGAAACGATGAACATCATCGTTTCGGGGCCTCTTTACGTAAGAGCCATAAGCCTTTATCTATTGTTCAATTTTACTGAATATTTTGTACCATTCTTAACACTATAATACTCTCCTGTTGGTTCATTATTGAGGTAAAGTAGCTGGCCTATTACATACTGATCTGGCTTTTCTGCCTGAATAGGCAATGAGTTTTCATCTAGATAAAGCTTGGGTACTCCATCGGTAGCCGTATAGTAGACATTTTTTACTTGACCATCAGCATATATGGTCTTTTGCATTGTACCGCTTTCTAGGCCATATACAAACATACCGCTGGTTTCAGTAGTTACACTTTGCCATTTTCCTTCCTTATCTCTTTCAAAGCTTTTTTCACCTGTTTTACCCATACCACTAGGCATATCATGATTCCACTCTCCCTGATAATAATACCAGACAGAATCCGCATCCCCCTCAAGTCCTAGTACAAATTGAATCCCTATGCCTTCTCTCATCCTATCCATAAATCCACCGGCATAGACATTATTCTTATCTGATATCAGTAAGCCATAGCCTCTATTTATATTCATATCTCCGGAAGGACTGTAATAGAAGGGTGCAGACCCGGCTATTATATCAATAAAAAAGGTGTCCTCCATGATTTTAGTTGCGGAGTCTATATCAACCACACTAAGCGCTGTATAGAGCTCATTTAATACTCTTTCCTTTTCTTTTCTTTGTGTTATTAAATTGTTGGCTTTGTTTAGTATCTCTTCAGACGCTGTGCTCCTGTTGCTTCTTAAATAATTCTGGAGAAGAGCCTTTGCTGTATCATAATCCTTTAAGGTAATATAGAGTTCAGCCATTTGATTATAGGCAGAATCTCTATCCGGTATAATCCATATGGCATCATTAAAGCTGTTAAATGCCTCTTCATAATTTTCTTGATATATGTATTCTGAAGCCATCAATAGTATTTCATCATACTCTATCTCCTTAAGGCGAAATTCTACCCTACTCATCATAATACTTAATTTCTCTGACTCTGTTACCGCCAGCCCATCCTCTATCTCTTCCTTAGCCAAATCAAATTTTTCCATTGCCATATAGGAATCCACAATTTTTAGATAGGTTAAGTCCGACTTGCTTTTTATCAGCTTTGCTTTTTCATATTCATCAATGGCTTTACTATATTCTCCGTTAGAAAAATAGGTATCACCGAAGGAGATTAATTGATAAAATCCATAATCAGTCTTTTTGCTTGTAATCTCCTCTATCTTTTCCTTAACTACAGTGGTTTTCTCCACTTCATAGATAGATCTTAAAACCTCTAGTGCCTTATTATAATTATGGACACCGGCATAAGCCTCAGCTAAGCCTATAGACATAAGCTCCTTGTCCCCATAATTCATAGACAAGGCCTTTTTATATGCTTCCTGGGCTTCTTCAAAGCTACCTGCTTCAAGATATTCCTGAGCCATAACTGCCTGCTCCTCATATCTCTTTCTCGAGATATAAGCATTATAAATTAATAAAGTCCCCACTAGAAATATAAGAGCAGAAGTTATAATAATCCACCTCTTTTTATTCCAGCGCAATATTTTGCTAATCATTGCTACACCTCCAAAAGACGGTTCCCTCTCACTCTACCCTTGCATCCAAAAGAGCCCGATAGACCTCCCTTTTACTGATGCCTCTATCTTTAGCAACTTCTTTCATTGCTTCCTTTTTATCCATTCCCTTATCAATATATACCTTTATATGTTCCGGAATGGTTTTCTCTTCCCATAAGCTTTGCTTTTCTAGTTCAAGCACCTTATGGGATTTGCCTTCGATAATAAGTACATATTCTCCCTTAGGTTCTGTGCTCTCATAAGAAGATATTGCATCTTCTAGGCTTGTTCTCCAGATGGTTTCATGAATTTTTGTAAGCTCTTTGACTATAGTAATAGTCCTATTGCCCAATACTTCATATAACTCCTCTAAGGTTTTTTGCAATCTATGTGGTGCTTCATATAAGATAAGCGTTCGGGTATCACCTTTAAGCTCCTTTAATATTCTGGCTCTTTCCTTCTTAGATGAAGGAAGAAATGCTTCAAAGGAAAACCTCTGGGTTGATAGACCTGATAAGGTCAGTCCGGTAATAAGTGCACAGGGACCGGGAAGGGAGGTCACCTCAATTCCTGCATCATAGGCTTGCTTAACAAGCTCCTCACCGGGATCGGAAATCGCAGGTGTTCCTGCATCTGTAATAAGAGCGATGTGCTTACCATCGAGTAGCTGCTCGACTAGATACCTTGCCTTATCTACCTTATTATGTTCATGATAACTCGTCATAGGCACCTTTATTTCATAATGATTTAACAGCTTCCTGCTATACCTTGTATCTTCGGCAGCAATTAAATCCACCTCCTTCAGAGTCCTTAAAACCCTAAGGGTAATGTCTTCAAGATTACCGATGGGAGTTGCGCATAAATACAATTTTCCCGCCATATGACCATGCCTTTCCTATAACTTATCATACCTTTTATCTTCTAGTATGAATTTGTTAATATCCGTATATTTCATAAATCTCATCCGTATAGACACCTATCGTCTTATATACGATGAGCGGGGCCTCTACAATAAGGTTTCTTCCTCCTCCCTTAACACATTCCATAAGCACCATGTTCGGTTCCTTATCAGCATATGGATAGACAAGTCTCATCCTCTTAACCTCCAGCTTATGTAAGGAGCAAGTATTTATGATATCAACTAATCTAAAGGGTCTGTGAACCATATAAAGTCTACCGTTTGGTTTTAAAACTTTAGCCGCCTCTCTTACTACATCCTCAAGAGTACACAGTATTTCATGTCTTGCAATAGCCTTAGAGCTGTCTGGGTTTATAATGCCATTACTGTGGTTCATGTAGGGTGGATTACAGGTAACAACATCAAAGGAAGCCGCACCAAATAGCATAGAGGCCTCCTTGATATCTCCATCTACAATATCAATTTTATCTTCAAGCTTGTTAAGGGTAACACTTCGCCTAGCCATGTCAGCACTTTCGCTCTGAATTTCAAGGCCAGTAAAATGCATACCAGAGGTTTTAGCCTCCAAAAGAATGGGTATAATTCCAGTTCCTGTTCCCAAATCTAGAACAGTCTCACCTAAAAGAACCTTGGTAAATCCAGATAATAATACCGCATCCATGCCAAAACAAAACTTCTTTGTATTTTGAATAATTCTATAATTGTTTCTATGAAGCTCGTCTATTCGTTCGTAGGGCTTTAACAATCCATCAGAAATATCCATACTATTCATCATCCAAAAGGGATTTTCCTTCCTTCTTCTCCAAGAGCTCCAGTGCCCTTAATTCCTCATCATCTATATTATTTCCTTTATCCTTCCTCTTCTTCGGTCTGAAGTTAAGATCCTCTACCTTATATTCACGAACTTCCTTTTCGTCATTCTCTAGGGTTACAATCACCTTGACAAGCTGTTTTAATACGCTGACACTCTGAACCTCACCCTTAAGATTATCATTGGTGGTAACATAATCACCCACATCAGGAAGCTTTGCATTTAGCTCTTCATAGGCTTCCTGTTCATTCTTAAGGCAACACATAAGCCTCCCACATACCCCGGATATTTTGGTTGGATTAAGAGAAAGATTCTGTTCCTTAGCCATCTTGATGGATACCGGTGCAAATTCTGATAGATGAGAGTTGCAACAAAGTGTCCTTCCACAGATTCCGATTCCTCCAACGATTTTAGTTTCGTCTCTAACCCCAATCTGCCTAAGCTCAATTCTTGTCTTAAATACAGAAGCCAGATCCTTAACTAATTCTCTAAAATCAATTCTTCCGTCAGCTGTAAAATAGAACAAGACCTTATTATTATCAAAGGTATACTCGGAATCTATAAGCTTCATTTCCAAGCCATGCTTTTTAATCTTTTCAAGACATATCTGAAAGGCTTCCTTTTCCTTTTCTTTATTCTTTATTTCTACCTCGTCATCCTCTGGAGTCGCTTGGCGAATTACAGGCTTTAGAGGTTGGATAACCTCCTCATCCTCTATCTGTCTGAGTCCTAATACAACTCTGCCGTATTCTACTCCTCTTGCAGTTTCAACAATAACATTGTCATCTTGCTTTATATCAAATCCTGCGGGATCAAAATAATAGATTTTTCCCGCATTTCTAAATCTTACACCTATAACATTAACCATTATAATTCTCCTTTATACTGAGTAACATTAATTCTATAGTAATGTCTACGTTAACATTTGCCTTAAGCTTAGTCTTTGCTTCCTCCATAGACTTTATTATATTCTCTATCTCATCGTAGCCTCTTACATTTGCTTGTTTCTTAATAATCTGATATTCATCCTTAAATAGCAATAAATTCGGGTCATTAGTTGCTTTTAACATAAGAACATCTCTAAACCACAGCATCATTAAATCGATATAATCATTGATAGAGGATTTGTTCTCCGTAATAGTCTTTATCCCTGATATGATTTCATGAAACTCCATGTCATCGATATATCTAAGTATATGGAAGATGTCTTCCTTCTTGCTCTCAAAATCCTCTGAGGATGCATATTTTATAGCCTTACCAACATTCCCTCCGCTAAAGTCCGCTGCAATCTCTGCCATGTAATCCGGAATCTGCAATAATCCCATCAGATATTCCTTTATTAGCTGTCTATCTACGGGCTTTAAATCTAAAACCACACAACGTGACAATATAGTAGGTAAAAGACTTTGTGTGTTACATGCAAGCAATAGGAATATGGCATACTCAGGGGGTTCCTCAATTGTCTTTAGTAATGCATTCTGCGCATTTTCAGTCATTTTATCCGCAGAATCTATAATATATATCTTATAGGGACTTTGATATGGCATAACCTGTATATCTCCATTGACCTGAGTCCTGATATCATCCACGCCTATGCTGGCTTTTTCGTGAGTTACCCACACAATATCCGGATGATTATTGCTATCGGATTGCTTGCAGGACTTACATATGTTGCAGGGATAATATTTTTTCTCTATACATTGCAATGTCTTTGCAAAGGTAAGTGCAAGAGTCTTCTTTCCCATACCTTCCTCGCCATGAAATATATAAGCATGTGAAATCTTCTCTGCACTGATTGCAACCTGCAGATGCTTAATTATACCTTCATGTCCAATGATTTGCGTAAAGTCATGCATAAGCTTCTCCATCCTCATATGTTAAGTTATTATATCTATTAATAATCCCCTAATTTCATCTATCTTATTAAGAATTAGGATATGATCCTTTTCATCCTTAATAAGCTCTAGCGCAAGCTCATCAAGCTCCTTGTTAACTAGCTTTATCATGGTATAAACTCTATGTCTACCCTTTCTATCAAGGAAATTTTCCCTAGTAAATTTATGAGATCTACTAACAATCTCATTCATAAATGTCCTGATTAGTTCTCTATAGTGCTTCATATCCCGCACATCCATATGCTTACCTAGCTTTTTACCCTGTGCAGAGATTTCATCCAGCATGAAGTTCAGTCTTGCTTGAAGGTTCTGATCCTCTATCTGGGAAACTAAGGTGAATTTAAAAGAACCGTCCGTTTCTTGTACCGGAGGCTTTGGCGTAGGTTGATTCACCTGCTGTGTCTGATTTATCTTAATATCCATAGGATCTCACCTCTTATATGTTACATGTTGACCATTCAAAATGCCTAGCATTTTGCCCAAGAATCAGCATGGCTGATTCTTTGTTCAGCATGGCTGAACCGATACATTTATCCAAAAAATTTCCAATATTTTATTGTACAAGCAAGCTTGCACATAAANNCATTACAAATTTTATGGACTAACCTGCCTATCGTGATTATATCACAAATCCACATGGTTGACAGTATGTTTTTATCTGCAAGCCAAATATGGACTCCTATATTAACTCCTTGATATCACTGATGATATCTTTGATGCAGTCCTCAATGTCATTATTTACATATCTTTTGCTTATCCCATAGCTTGATATGTTTTCTTCTGAAAAATCCTCATCATCTGCAAGGAATCTTCTGCATACCTCGGCATATTTGGGTTCCTTTTGTTTCTGTTCCCTAAGAATTGCCCGTATAAGGCGATTACCGTCTTCTACCTCAATATATACGGGTACCACCTTGTCCCTTCCGAAATAATCCCTGATCTGTCCATAGCTATATAAAGTTCCATGCATAATATAATCTTTGTTCTCAAGGTCTATCTGTCCATCATTAACAGTAAAGTAGTGCCACTCTCCTTGAACTGTATTATATGAGCGATGTTCTATTACCCTCTTCTCTTCCTTCAGCTCATTAAGCCTGGCTTGATCAACAAAACAATATTCCACCCCCTCTTTCTCAGACACCCGAATTGGTCTTGTGGTATACATAACTACAGTTTGTAGATTTAATTCCTTATGCTCTAATAGCCTTTTATATATAGTATCCTTGCCGGTTGCGCTCTTTCCAATAATTATAAATATCTTTGACATTGCTCCTAGCCCTTTCTCTGCTTATCTATCATTAATAAATCAGCTTAGTCTTACTCTCCCAAGCTTCTTCTCTTCTTTTCATATTTCTGAATATACATCTTTTTATCAGCAATACTTAAACACTCCTCAAGAGTTGTCTCTTCATCGGCTTTAGTAATACTCCATCCAATGCTAATAGAGATCTTAAAATCATAGCTTTGCTCCATATTAAACCTCCGGATAGCACCTTCGAATTTATTCAGAAATAGATTCATTTTTTCTATATCATATTCCACACCTATTACAGAGAACTCATCCCCGCCCAATCTTATACATATCTCGTCGTCCTCTGAAGCATTCATCATGGCTTTAGCTACAGCCTTAAGAGCGATATCTCCGCCTGTATGTCCATAAATATCATTTATATACTTTAAGTTGTCCATGTCAGCGCTAAATACCATCAGATTACTTTTATTTCTTATGCTTTGCTCCAAATATTTCTGTCCAAGAGTATGTAGTGCTCTTCTATTATATAAACCTGTCAATTCATCCTTGATAGATATATCCTCCAGCCTATATACCAGTCTGTTAAGCTCACTGTGAATCTTTATGTTTTCAAGTGCATTACATACATTTGTAAGCCATCCCTGATAAGATGACTTATATGCCTGAAATTGCTCGAAGCTTATGGCTGTATATCCATAGCATTTCTCATTGTGATGTAGCATATTAAAGTAGAAGGTTTGTGGTTCCTTGTCCAAGTAAATTGATGGCAGCAGTTCTCTAGCTTCAAACTGTACCTTTTGAAGCCACTGTCCCCTCTTCATTCCTACCTCCATGGACACTTCTCTGTCACTAAAATCAATCCCGTATTCCTCGTCGCTTTCATATAGATCCCAATCCGTATAAAGACACATATAGAAGGATGAAAATCCTGAATTTAAATATGTATATGAAGACAATCTATTACTCAGGTCCTCCATCATGGTAACCCCAGTTAAATCTATTGACATATAAGCGTTTTGAGATATGGTATCATCTCTTTCCTCTAGCTCCTTTATAAGGTGGTTTTTTCTTTTGAATACTTCTTCTGCATCCTTACTCATCTCACAGCCGCAGGATTCACGAATATGTGTTACAAATTTCAAATACGATGTATCTTCCTGAGATATCCCCATAAGCTGCCTGTGTATCTTCTCGACAGCTTCCTTACCCATATCTGCCACAGGCATACCGACAGTTGTTATAGGCGGGCTAAAATCCTTTGTTACTTCTATATTATCGCAGCCTGATACGGCAACATCCCTTGGAACCATAATACCTCGCTGTGCTAGCGCATTACAAACAGATATTGCCATATAGTCATTTGCACAGATTATTGCTTCAGGAAATTTATCCGGATTGGCCAGCCACTTTTCAACAGCCTCAGCTGCCGATAGCTTCCAAAAGTCACCAAACAAAATTCTGTCTTCCTCTATGGGAATACCATGCTCCGAAAGAATTCGCTTGTATGTGTTAAGTCTTTGCCATGACACCGGGTTATTCTCCGGACCGGTAAGGAAGTTAAGCTTGGTGAATTTATGATGGTTTATAAAATGCTCAATTATCTCATCTAATACGGTATCATCCTCAATTAGAACGTTTTGATATTCATCAATGCTCTGTCTTACACTAACAACGGGACAGCTACTGTATTTTTTGATGTTATTTAATATTTTGGACTTATAATCTTTAACAAGCATAGTATCGGGAAGTAATATAACTCCAGATAAATCCTCATATTTAAGTATATTTGCTATATTACTCTGGGCTATATTGTATTCAAGTCCCCCGGAACCTTCATAATTAGAAAATATGGCAACATTGTAACCAAGCTCATAGGCACTATGGCTTATTGCTCTGCATAATAAATCCTGATATTCCTCATGTGCACGTGTAACAAAAACACCGATAGTTTTATGATTGTTTTCTAGCATGCTTAATCCCAACCTCGTTTCTTTTCTGTCATCACAAATTAACATATTACATCCTAATAATACACTAATCTTGAAGAAAAAAAAAGCCTTAACCACAAGATTTAAATATATGTCTAGGCTAAAGCTTTTCTTATTTTATTGAATAAGGTTTGCCCTAAGCTTTAAGGTTTCCTTCTCCTTTTTCTGCTGATACATTTTCTTGTCAGCGGTTACCAAGCAATCCTCAACCGTTGTATTCTTATCGGGATTAACAAGACCCCATCCATAGCTGACATATACATTAAACTCTTGATTACCACTTTGATTAAATCTATCCAACTCACCTATAAATCTTCTTATAAATCGGAAGACTTTTTCTTCATCATACTCCAGACCAATTACAATAAACTCGTCTCCTCCAAATCGTACACAAATCTCGTCATCATCTGCTGATATATTCAATGCCTCGGCTACAGCTTTTAGAGCAATATCTCCACCGACATGGCCATAATTATCATTTATATGTTTTAGCTTGTCCAAATCAGCAGTAAATACCATTATAGTGGCTTTTTTATCTACAGCCTGTTTCAGGTACTTTTCTCCGAGACTTTCAAGGCCTCTTCTGTTATATAAGCCCGTTAACTCATCTCGTATATACATATCCTCCAGCTTGTAGACAAGTCGGTTAAGCTCGCTATGTACCCTGACATTTTCTAAGGCATTGCTTACATTAATCAGCCATGCCTGAAAGGTAGTCATATAGGTTTGTATCTTTTCAAAGGCAATAGCCACATATCCAAAGTTAACCGACCGATGATGTAATAGGGCAAAATAATATATTAATGGTTTATCATCTTCGAATTGAGGTGGAATCAAATTGTTTCTGGAAAAACGAACTCTGGTATATCCCTGGCGATTTTTTGTTCCCGACTCCATAATCATTTCTTCGTCAGGCTTATAGCTCCTTTCTTCGCCCTCTTTTACGCTTTGCCAGTCAGTATGTAAGCACATATAAAAATCCGTAAAGCCAATATTCTCATATACATAATGAAAAAGCCTATCATTAATTTCATCCAGGGTAGTTATGCCGGTTAAGTCTGCCGACATATAGGCGTTTCGCATAACCTCCCTTTGTAAGCTCTCCACTATTCTGAAATAATGCTTTTTCTGGTCGTTTTTTTCATGGTCTGCATTATATTGGCAACCGCAGGATGCTCTATATATGGTGTTTGTTTTAATATATGAATCTTGCTCTTCCGAAAATCCCTGATTAATACGAATAATTTTATCTACTGCCTCCATGCCCATCTCTACAGCGGGCATTCTGGCTGTTGTAAGAGCAGGGGTGTATTCAGCTGAATCTGCTATATCATCGCATCCTGATATGGCAACTACATCGGGTATGGATATCCCCCTATTCTCCAATTCTCCTGCTACAGTAAGAGCCATAAAATCATTAGCACAGATAATTGCTTGTGGCATAGATAAAGATCCAGACATCCAAAAATCCACGGCCTTTTTTCCTTCGATTTTCCATAAGTCGCCGTAATATATTCTCTCTTCTTCTATAGGAATATTATATTCTTCTAAAATTCTTTTAAAACAAGCCAGTCGTTTCTCAGAGTCGGGGAAACCCTTAGGCCCTGCCAAGAAATTAAGCTTTGTAAATCCATGTACAGTAATAAAATGTCTAATAATATCTTCGAGCACCTTGTTATCGTCGATTAAAACATTATAGTATTCGCCAATCCTTCTTCTTATACTAACTACAGGGCAAGTGCTGCTTGTGCGAATATGATTCCTTATTTGCTGCTCAAGTCCTTTAACTGCCATAGTATCGGTAGCTAAAATAATGCCATCCAATTTACTATAGTCGGGTAAATCACTTATCTTTCTCTCTCCTGCGTCATATTCATTCTGCCCATAGCCCCCAAAGTTAGTAAAAAAGGCGACATTATAGTTAAGCTCCCACGCACGAATCGAGATTCCTCTGCTAAGGGCCTCTGTAAATTCACTATTTACTTGTGAAATAAATGCACCTATTGTTTTTCTACCGTTTAAAAACACTCAGCACTCTCCTTGTACATCTTATATCTAGTATTCATGTATGTTGTAAAATAAATTGTGCTTATTTACTATAATATATAACAAATCACGGCAAAAAACAATATGATTCTCTGTTTAACTTTCACTCTTTATTAAATTTTCCAATCTAAGATAAAATCATCCTGTCATTTGCAAAGCTTCCTTTACTTACAGTCTCAAACTTCTTCAGCAAATCCGTAACCTTTAAATTACTTTTTTCCTCGCCACTTACATCAAATATGATATTTCCTTCATACATCATAATTAAGCGATTCCCATACTGGATGGCTTGTTTCATATTATGAGTTACCATAAGAGTAGTAAGGTTATTGGCTGAGACTATATCTTGCGTAAGTTCTAGTACTCTTTCAGCGGTACTTGGATCCAAGGCGGCCGTATGCTCATCTAAAAGAAGAAGCTTTGGCTCTTGTAGGGTTGCCATAAGTAGGGTTAAGGCCTGCCTTTGACCTCCGGATAGAAGGCCTACCTTTGTGCTCATTCTGGTCTCTAGACCTAAGCCTAGGTTGTTTAGCTTTTCCATATAAATCTGCTTTTCTTTATTGGTAATTCCCCATCTAAGCCCCCTCCTCTTACCCCTTCGGTAAGCTAGAGCTAGGTTCTCCTGTATCTCCATATTAGCGGCGGTACCCATCATTGGGTCTTGAAATACTCTACCAAGATCCTTTGCTCTCCTATATTCCGGAAGATTTGTTATATCGTCGCCATCCAATAATATTCTACCGCTATCAGGAGAGTACACACCGGCTATAAGATTGAGTAAAGTGGATTTTCCAGCACCGTTTCCTCCGATAACCGTAACAAAGTCTCCCCTTCGTAAATGCAGAGACAGGTCATTAATAGCACGTTTTTCATTGACTGTGTTTTGATTAAAGGTTTTATATATACCATTAAATCTCAACATTATTTTAAACCTCCTCGTAAGTGTTAATTTTCA
>LSQX01313056.1_pt1 | contig 22803 bp, 18 predicted proteins | sample 654561 | NCBI WGS metagenome assembly LSQX01 (sample SAMN04489861, study PRJNA283612) | anaerobic digester metagenome | isolation source: 4 biogas reactors fed with cattle manure at either 37C or 55C with and... | place: Denmark: Kongens Lyngby | collected 2014
TGATCTCCATGAGGCGTCCACGATCGTCAGGAATCGCCGTGAGCTGCTTGACCATCACGCCGTCGATCATGGCTCCTCCTTGAGGACTCGTTCCAGATAGCGGCCGTATGCATTGCCCTTCATGGCGGCGGCGAGAGCCTCGAGCGCCGCCCCGTCGATGAAGCCTTGGCGGTAGGCGATCTCCTCCAGACAGGCGACCTTCAGACCCTGTCGCTCTTCAATGACCTGGATGAAGTGTGATGCCTTGAGCAGGGCCTCATGAGTGCCTGTGTCCAGCCAGGCGACACCCCGCCCTATCTTCTGCACCTGCAACCGTCCGCCGGTCAGATAGGTGCGGTTGACATCGGTGATCTCCAATTCGCCACGGGCGGAGGGTTTGAGCGTCGCTGCGATATCGCACACGTCACCATCGTAGAAGTAGAGACCCGGCACGGCCCAGCCGGACCGCGGTTCGCTGGGTTTCTCCTCTATGCTGAGTGCGCGTCCGTCCTTAGCGATCTCCACCACACCGTAGTGCCTGGGATCATTCACCTGATAGCCGAAGATCAGGGCGCCTTCCGATATCTCGGTGGCGGCGCGGATGTGTTCCACAAACCCGTGCCCGTAGAAGATGTTGTCACCAAGGATAAGACAAGAAGGGCCGCCATCGACGAAATCCCGGCCGAGGATGAACGCTTGGGCCAGTCCTTCCGGACGCGGCTGGGCCTTGTAGGAGAATGACACACCCAACCACGAACCATCGCCTAGGAGCTCCTCGAACCGAGGTAGATCCTGCGGTGTGGAGATGATGAGGATGTCGCGGATACCACCTAGCAGCAACGTCGACAAAGGGTAGTAGATCATGGGCTTGTCGTAGACCGGCATGAGCTGTTTGCTCACCACTCGGGTCGCGGGGTACAGTCTGGTGCCCGACCCGCCTGCCAGGACGATGCCCTTCATGAACCTTCCTTTCGATGCCGGGCGGTCTTTGCAGCCATTCTAGCAAGCCGCCGAACGAGAATGGAGGTAGCGGGCCAGCCCCTCCCGCCAAGGGGGCAATCTGACGCCGAGGGCGGCCGCCTTGGAACAATCAAGGCAACTGCGAGCCGGACGCATGGCCGGAAGTGGGAACTCGGAACTGACGGCCGGGGCCACGACCACATCCGATCCGGCCAGAGCCAGGATCTCCCGAGCCCATTGATAGCGGCTCACGCACCCTGAGCCGCCCAGGTGGTAGATCCCGCCGACGGCCGTCACCGAAAGCAAGCGCAAGGCCTGAGCCAGGTCTTCAGTGTAGGTAGGACTGCCGTACTGGTCGTGTACGATCCTTACCTCTCGCGCTGAGGCGGCCCAGTGAAGCACCTTGGCCGGAAAGTGCGTCTCCCCTCCTCCGTAGAGCCAGGAGGTCCTGACGACAAGTGCGCCGGGCAGGGCCGTCATCACGGCTTCTTCGCCTCTGAGTTTCGAGAGTCCGTAGTAGCTCAACGGCTCGGGGAGGTCATCTTCCCGATAGCTCTCGCCTTTTGACCCGTTGAATACGAAATCGGTGGAGAGGTGGACCATCCGAGCGCCGATTCGAGCCGCGGCTCGGGCTACGTTGCCGGGACCTATGAGGTTGGCGCCGTCGGCATAATCGTGATCGATCTCGCAACGATCGACGTCGGTCGCCGCCGCACAGTTCACAATGAGTCGCGGTGAGAGACGCCGGATCGCGTCGCCGGTGCTCCGCTCGTCGGCGATGTCGAACTCCGCCAGGTCGCACCCCGCGACGTCAGGGCCGAAGGCCTGCATACAGGCTGAGCCGAGCATGCCCCGGCAACCAAGTATGAGGGTGGCCGCAGAAGGGCTGATGTGCGACCTCCTGAGGGTCGGTGGATGGTTCCTGTTCAGAGACTACCACCTGGAAGAGGAGGCCGGGCCGCTCCGCCCGGTCGGGTGGACGCAGCCGGGCCCGCGCCGGCGGCCTGTAACGCGCGCCGACATGAAGTTAAGATGTGTCCCAGCACGAATATCGACCTCAGGAGGAGTGACAGATGCGCCTCTTAGTGACAGGCACTGCCGGCTTCATCGGCAGCCGAGTGACCGAGTTGCTCCTGGAGCAGGGGCATCAGGTCTGTGGGGTCGACAACATGTGCGCCGCGTATGACATCCGGCTCAAGCAGCACAGGTTGAAGTTGTTAGAAGGAAGGCCGGGTCTCGACTTCCGTTTGGGCGACATCTCCGATCGGGGATCTCTGTCGACCATCTGGAAGGAGTGCGGGCCTTTCGATGGCGTCGTCAACCTGGCCGCCCGCGCCGGTGTGCGCCAGAGTGTGGAGAACCCTTGGGTGTATATCGACACCAACGTGACCGGCACACTCAACCTCCTCGACCTCTGCCGGCGCGACGGGGTGAGGAAATTCGTCCTCGCTTCTACGTCCAGCCTCTACGGCAAGAGCAATCCGGTGCCTTTCCGCGAGGACGCCGACACCGATAAGCCTTTGTCTCCGTACGCCGCTTCCAAGAAGGGGGCTGAGGCGCTGTGCTTCACCTATCACCACCTGTACGACCTCGACGTGACCGTGTTCCGCTACTTCACCGTCTACGGGCCTGCCGGTCGTCCCGATATGAGCCTGTTCCGCTTCGTACAGTGGATCCACGAGGAGCGTCCGCTCCGTCTCTATGGTGACGGGAGGCAGTCGCGCGACTTCACTTACGTGGACGATATAGCCCGAGGGACCATCCTCGGGCTGCAGCCGTTCGGCTACCAGGTCATCAACCTTGGTGGGGACAGTCCCCATGATCTTCTGGAACTGATCGCGCTGGTCGAAACCGAGGTGGGCAAGAAGGCAGAGATCGAACAGCGTCCCATGCACCCTGCAGACGTCATGGCCACCTGGGCAGACATCTCCAAGGCCAAGGATCTCCTCGGCTGGCGGCCGGAGGTGGACCTCGCTCAGGGCGTAGCCCGCCTATGCGCCTGGTACCGAGAGAACCGCGCCTGGGCGAAGGAGATCGATACGGAAGACTAGGGGTGTGGCGGGCCGCTCTCTACGCCCTCACGTATCGACATCCCTCGGGCGGTGTGACCGCGTTGCGGGTGTCGCAGAGCAGCTTCACGCCGGCGTAGAGTGCCGGGTCTTTGAACTCCTCGTGTGCGGTCGATAACACCACCGCGTCGTAGGCGGCGAACTCCTGCGCCGACAGCGGCGCCGACTGCATTCCCAGGTCGTGCTTGCGGCCCGGCCGGGCGATCGGGATGTGCGGGTCGCAGTAGGCGACCTCGGCTCCTCGCTCCTGGAGGAGCTCGATGAGCTCGTAACTGGGCGACTCCCGGTCATCGTCGATATCGGCCTTGTATGACAGTCCCAGCACCAGGACCTTGGCTCCATTCAGAGTCTTCTTCTCGTCCGCGAGGGCCTCGGTCAACCGGTGTACAACATAGCCGGGCATGCGGGTGTTGATCTCGCCGGCCAGTCCGATGAACCGTGTCCACATGCCGTATTCGGCCGCCTTCCAGCTCAGATAGAAGGGGTCCAGCGGGATGCAGTGACCGCCCAGTCCCGGCCCCGGGTAGAAGGCTTGGAAACCGAACGGCTTGGTCTTGGCCGCCTCGATGACCTCCCAGACGTTGATGTCCATCCGATCGAAGGTCATCTTGAGCTCGTTCACGAGGGCGATGTTGACGGCTCGATAGATATTCTCGAGCAGCTTGGCCGCCTCCGCCACCCGGGAAGACGAGACCGGCACCACTTCGGCGATCGGCACCGAGTATAGAGCCGCAGCGATGTCGGTCGACTCCGGATTGACCCCTCCCACGAGCTTGGGGATGGTCTCAGTCGAGAAGGAGGCGTTCCCCGGATCTTCGCGCTCCGGTGAGAAGGCCAGAAAGAAGTCCTCCGGGGTGGTGAGTCCGGATTCCTCCAGCAAAGGCTTCAGTTCCTCGTCTGTGGTACCCGGGTAGGTGGTCGACTCCAGCACGATGAGCTGCCCGGGCCGGAGATAGGTGCGGATGGTCACGGTGGTGTCGTGCACATAACGCATATCGGGCTCACGGTGTTTGCCGAGCGGCGTGGGCACACAGATGAGGACCGCGTCGCACTCAGAGAGTCGAGAGAAGTCAGCGGTGGCGACGAAACGGCCGCCGGCTACGGCGGCGGCCACGCGTTCGGGCCCTACGTGCTTGATGTGCGATTCGCCCCGGTTGAGTCCGACCACCTTGGCGGGATCGAGATCGAAGCCGACCACCCGAAAGCCCGACTCCACGAAGGCGAGCGCCAGCGGCAGGCCCACGTACCCCTGCCCCGCGATGCCGACTATGGCTTTCCGATCTCTAATGAGGTCTAGTAGGCGCAGGTAATGAGGACCGGTCATCATGACTCCTGCCGTCTCAGGTCGATGTGCTGGACGCGGCCGGTGCCACGTGGCGCCGGCCGCCCCTCATGATAAGGCAATCGAGGTGTGGAGGCTACAGCCACCGCGGGTTCCGCTCAGCTATACTTCCCCGCACATGCCGGATGGGATATCAGACAACTCGACGACACCCCCCGCGGACGAGGCCGTCCGGCCGCAGTCCGGCGACGCGCCGCAGCCCGATGGATCCGGCGAGCACCGCAGCGGCGGACAGAAGAGGGGTTGGCGGCACCGGCCCTGGTACCACTGGCTGGCCAACCTGATGATCCTGGCCGGGGTCTTGTGTCTCCCCGGTTATTTCCTGGGCACATGCGCCTGCACGGCGCTTCACCAACGGGATCTGCGCCAAGAGCTCGCTGCGACCGGTGCCGCGCTCACCGTCTCGGTAGCTGAGATCCCCGAGGCCGAGTTCGTGCCCGTCGACACCACCACATCTACCGCGCCTGCCCCATCAGCCACCGAGGAAGAAGTGGCGGCGGCGCTGGCGGCGATCAAAGCCGCCGAGATGAAACGACAATCGGAACTGGCGCTGTTCAAGACGGCGGCCGACGCCTTCGCTTCAGACGTGAGCGGCGTGCTGCGCACGCCATTGGGGCGGATCGTGATTCCCAGCATAGGTTTGGACGTGGTCATGTTGGAGGGGACCAGCAAGAGTGACCTGAAGGAAGGTCCCGGACACTGGGAGGAGACTCCCTTCCCGGGTCAGGGCGGCAACTTCGTGGTGTCCGGCCATCGGACTACTTACGGGGCGCCCTTCTTCAAACTGAACGATGTGGAGGTCGGCGACGAGATCCAGTTGATCCTGCCGTACGTGATCGCCCGCTACAAGACGGTCCTCAACATCATCGTGTATCCCGATGAGGTGCATACGGTGCGCTCCGTGGGCAGAGAACAGGTCTCCCTGGCTGCGTGCCACCCGGTTTACAGCGCCAAACAACGGATCGTCGTCATAGGCGATCTGGTCGATTTCAAGCTGGTCGAGTAGGAAGACCGAGGCGCGGATGCTATCGTTCCGGCATGGGTGAGGACCTTTTCATCGACTATCTCGCGTCGGTCAGCCCGGCGATCGACCGGTACCTGCACGAGCAATTGGAAAAGGCCCCTGAGGGAAGTCCCCGGAACCGCTATCTCTACAGCATCCTGAGAGAGTTCATCACGCGCGGCGGCAAACGTACGCGCCCGGCCATGGCCATGCTGGCTTGTGAGGCTCTGGGTGGAGACCCACACCGAGCCCTGTGTGGGGGGTGCGCCATTGAGTTCTTCCACGCCGCAGCCCTCATCCACGACGACATCATGGACGCCAGTCTGCTTCGTCGCGGGCAGAAGTGCGCGCACATCCTCCACGGGGAGCCTCTGGCCATCAACGCCGGCGACTACGCTTTGGGCCTGGTCTGTTCCATCGTGGTGCGCGATCCCTCGCTGGACTGCGCCACCAAACTGGCGGTGCTGGACGTCATCGGCGAGATGAGCGAGCGCACGGTCGAGGGCCAAGCGCTGGACGTAGGCTGGGTGCGCGACGATGTGTACGATCTCACGCCCGATGACTATCTCGACATGGCTCTAGGCAAGACCGGCTTCTACAGCGGTATCGCTCCTCTCAAGGTAGGGGCTATCATCGGCGGAGGGACGGAGGAGGAGATACGTGCGCTGGAAAGATTCGGCCAGAACTCGTCCATCGCCTTCCAGATCCAGGACGACCTCCTCAACATCACCGGCGATGTGGACACCATGGGTAAGGACCACTTGAGTGACGTGATGGAGAGCAAGCGCACGCTCATGGTCATCCATTGCCTGACCGTTGCCGATCCGGTCGACCGAGAGCGCCTCGTCGAACTCCTCAAGCTCAAGAACTCCAAGAGCCCGGAGGAAGCGGTCGAGGCGGTGGACCTCATGAAGCGCTACGGCTCTCTGGACTACGCGCGGTTGCTGGCCCGGGATCTGATAGTCGAAGGGCGATCGTATCTGGAGGCGGTGCGGGAGTCGCGGGCCCGCGACATCTTGGGTTCCATGGCCGGGTATTTTCTGGAGCGGCAGCGATGATCGACGAGGCCAAGCAACAAGCCCTGCGCGGGCTTCCGTCGGTGGAAGAGTTGGCGGGCCACCCAGCGGCGGCGGCGCTCCTCGAGCGGTATCCGCGTAGTCAAGTGGTGGAGGCTGCGCGGGCTGCGTTGCAGGGCGCGCGCCGTACGATCATGGAAGACGGTGAGGTGTCGGGCGGCCCGGCGCCCGGGTCTACGATCGAGGCGCTCCTTGCCCAGGTGGCGGCTCTGCTCGATGAGTGGTCGCGCCCGGGACTGGTGCGGGTGGCCAACCTGAGCGGCATCGTAGTGCATACGAACCTAGGCCGGTCGGCTCTGGCCGAGAGCGCCGTGGAGCGTGTCTCGGCGGTGGCCCGTTCCTACTGCAACCTGGAGTATGACTTGGAAGCGGGCAGCCGCGGGTCGCGTGAGACGCATGTGGAAGCGCTGCTCGCCCGGTTGACCGGCGCTGAGGCGGCCTTCGCGGTCAACAACAACGCCGGCGCCGTGCTGCTCCTCTTGATGGGGTTGGCCGCGGGGCGCGAGGTGCTGGTGTCGAGGGGCCAACTGGTCGAGATAGGGGGATCGTTCCGGCTGCCAGACATAATGCGGGCCGGGGGCGTCCGCCTGGTCGAGGTGGGCACGACCAATCGCACGCGTGTAGATGATTACGAGAACGCCATCACCGATGGCACCGCTCTACTCCTGCGGGTGCATACCTCGAACTACCGTATTCTGGGCTTCACCGAAGAGGTCGAGTTACACGATCTGGTGGAGTTGGGCCATCGTCGGGGTCTATTGGTGGCGGACGATCTGGGCAGCGGCGCCTTGAACGAGTCGGACGCCTATCGCGGCGAGCCCACGGTGGCGGCGGCGCTACGAACCGGCGTGGATGTGGTCTGCTTCAGCGGTGATAAGTTGCTGGGGGGTCCGCAGGCCGGGATCCTGGTGGGGCGCGCCGAAGCCGTCGACCGCCTGCGAAAGCACCCGGTGGCGCGTGCCCTGCGTTTGGACAAGATGACGCTGGCCGCGCTGGAGGCCACCTTGGAGCTGTACCAGGACCCGGAACGGGCCCGCAGAGAGGTGCCTACCCTCCGTTACCTGAGCCGTACCCCTGCTGAGACCGCCGCTTTGGCCGTTGCGTTGCAGGCGGCTGTGGAAGGCCGGTGTCGCGACGGCCTCATCCTGGAGGTGGAAGAGTCGGTGGCGCGGGCCGGCGGGGGCTCGATGCCGCTCGTGGAACTGCCTTCGCACGCGGTGCGCATACGCTTTCCCGGAACGCCTCGTTCCGACGAGGCCGTGGGAGTGGCGGAACTGAACACGGCGCTGCGCCTTGCGCCGCTCCCGGTGGTCGGCAGGATCGCAGAGGACAGTCTGCGCTTAGATGTCATAGCGCTGGACGAGAGTGAGGTGGAAGCGGTGGCCGAGAGCGTGGCCTGGGCCATCGAGCGTCTGCTCGCCGGGGCACCGGCTGTCGCGGCGCCCGAAGGCGCCGAGGCGGGTGGACCGCCCCCGACAGATAGGTAGGTTCCAGTCTTGGCCCAACGTCCCCTCACTCTTGGTACCGCCGGGCACATCGACCACGGGAAGACCACCCTCATCAGGGCGCTCACCGGTCGCGACACCGACCGGCTGAAAGAAGAGAAAGAACGGGGCATCAGCATCGAATTGGGCTACGCCGAACTGGTCCTACCCAGCGGGCGGCATGTCAGCGTCGTCGACGTACCCGGCCACGAGCGTTTCGTGAGGACCATGGTCTCCGGCGCCACGGGCATCGACCTCTTCCTGTTGGTGGTCGCCGCCGATGACGGCGTCATGCCGCAAACACGTGAACACCTGCGCATCATCGAACTGCTGGGCATCCCCACCGGCCTTGTGGCCCTCAGCAAGATCGACATGGTCGACCTCGACATGGTGGAGTTGGCCACGGCCGATATCGAGGAGTTCCTGGCCACGACACGCTACGTGGAGGCGCCGGTGGTACCGGTGAGTGGCGTGACCGGGGAGGGCCTGCCCGAGCTTCTGGCCGCTCTGGATCGTTTGGCCGACCAAGTGCCTGAACGACTTGCTTATCCCGCCACCCGGATGCCTGTGGACCGGGTATTCTCGCTCAAGGGCATCGGGACCGTCATCACCGGGACGTTGTGGTCCGGCGCCATCAGCTCGGAAGACACGGTGGCCATCATGCCGTCGCGGGCGGGGCGCAGTTCGGCCGGGCTTCGCGACGTGAGAGTGCGGAGCATCCAGGTGCACGACCGGGAGGTGGCTAAAGCCGTCGGAGGCCGGCGGGTGGCGCTCAATCTCACCGGTGTCGACCGCGACGAGGTGGACCGGGGGCAGTGGGTAGTGAAGGACCCTACCGTCGAGCCCACCTATTTGGCCGACGTGCGTCTGTCGCTGCTGTCCGGCACGGCCGATCCGCTGCCACGGGTCTCGCAGGCTCGAGTGGATCACGGCACCGCCGAGATCCTTGCCAAGGTAGTCTTGGCCGACTCTGAGACCCTGGAACCCGGCGGGTCCTGCTATGCACAAGTGCGCTTCGAAGAGAGGGCCCTGGTGTACCCGGGGGACCAGTTCATCCTCAGGTCGCTGACCCCGGTGACCACCATCGGTGGAGGTCGCGTCATCGACCCCGCCTCTCACAAGCACGGGACCGGGCGTCGTTGGCATGACCGCCTTGTCCTGCTGGAAGAGGGGGCTCCGGGCGAGGTCGCCGCTTTGCTTCTGGAAGAAGCCTTCCCATCTGCCCTGACCCGCGTGAGACTGGAGGCGAGTCCTTACCTGTGGCGATCAGCGACACGCAAGATCAGCGCGGCCGTCGCAGGCCTGCTGGATGACGGCCGCGCAGTGGTGGGCGACGGCCGTACCGCCGGGTCGAACGCGCGCCTCTTCCACGGCCCTTCACTGCTGGCTCTCACCGATCGCACCTTGGAGGCCCTCCGGGAGCATGCCGGCCATGATGCCCTGAACCCCTACCTGACCCTGGGGGAACTACGACGCGAACTGGCCGGAGGCAAGGAGTGGCCGGCCCTGGACGCCGCCTTGGACCGTCTTCAGACGAGCGGCGACGTGCTGCGGACCGAGCATGGCTACCGTTGGGCCGAGGCGCCGGTCATCGGCGGCGCGGAGAGCGCAGCGGTGGAGCAGTTGTTGGCTCAGTTCGCGGGATCGGGAGCGCAGGCCGACGCAGAGGCCCCGGGCGCCGGACGCGGATCCGCGCGACGGAAGGACGGCTCGGCGGCCTCCGGCTCTGGTGGCGGTAGCCCGGCCGAAGCGCCCAGTGTGGCTCTGGCGGCCGAAGCGGTGGGACTTGCCCCCCGCGAGGCCCAGAAGATGGTGGATGCTCTGGTGCGCCAGGGCCGGCTGGTCAGGGTCGGTGAAGACCTCTACTACCCGCCCGACCGCCTGCAGGACCTCCTAGATCGGCTTGCGACGGCCATGGAAGAGGCCGGTCAGCTCACCTTGGCCGAGGCGCGTGACATGCTCGGTACGTCCCGCCGCTATTCTCAAGCCCTGCTGGAACACATGGACTCCGAAGGATTGACCCTCCGGGTGGGGGAGGCGCGGCGCCTCCGGCGCCGCCGCCGCTAGTCCGCACCCGCCGGAGCGGGCAGACCGACGGCCTGCTACCGCGGTTCGATCATGAGCACCTGTCGGTATGAGTACACCGGATGCCAGATCACCCGACCGCCGCTTTCCACCGTACGCGAGATGTAAAGGTCACCAGTCCCGATAAGGGCGTCCCGGTAGGGCGACAAGGTGTACGTTCCGGCGGGGGTGTCGAGAGCCAGGGCCGACATGGCATTGTGCAACATCGCGGGCGTGGTGTCGCCATTGGTGGCCTTCACGGCCTCAAGATACACGTTCATGGCGAGCCAGCCGCCGAAGGCGGCCATGTTGGGTCTGTCCCCTCCCCACTGAGCCGCGTGATCCTCTACGAACCTCGTGTTCAAGGCGTTGCTCAAGGAGGGCATATAGTGACAGGTCGCGGTGATGTCGAGCGCGGCGCCGCCCAGCGTGGCCAGTTGCGCTTCAGGGAGGCTGTCGGCGGCCAACAGGACAAGCGGCGAGACCAGTCCTTGATCCCTGTACTGTCTGACGAAGGCGGCGGCCTCGACGCCCGATACCTGCCAGACGGTGGCGTCCGCCGGCTTCATCTCGTTCAGGAAGGCGGAGAAGTCGGTGGTTCCCGACGGCACGTCCTGCTCGCTCAGGATCCTGCCCTTGCCTTCCACCACGAACGCCGTCTGGAACGCCGTCATCATCTCGTGAGAGGCCTTGTCGTCTGAGACAATGAGGTTGGCCGTCCTATATCCGAGCGTGTCCACGGCATACTTGCCCATGTAATAGCCCTGGACCGAGTGGACCCCCATTGGGATGACGGCCACGCCGCTCCCCACCGCGAGGTTCGCTGTGGGCATGCTGAAGACGGAGATACACGGTCTGGCGGTGTCCTTGCCGAGGTAGTTGGCCACGTAGTCCGTGACCGCCGCGTAGGACGCCGGTTGCAGCGGCCCCACCATGGCTTCGACATGGTCTTCCAAGACAAGCTTCTTAGAGTTGTCGACGGCGGTGATGAGGTCGGATGCGTTGTCCGTGAGAAAGACTTCGACCTTCATGCCCAAAGCTGCATAGCCGGCTTGGCGAAGGGCGGTCTCGAGGCCGTGCTCGGCCATGGTGGCTTCGGCTTCAGTCGCCCCGCTGAAGCCCAGGTTGACACCGATGCGGAAGGGCTCCGTCCGCTCGGTCGTGACGGGGCTCGTCGCCATAGACTCGGTGACGCCCCCACCTCCGGTACAGGCACTCACGGAGGCGGCCGTCGCCAGGAGCGCGAGGATCAGAAAGACGATGAGCCGTTTCACAGACGTCACCCTAACACCGGCGGAGGGTGAGCGACAATATTTGATCTCGAAACGGTAAGATGTACTCGCAGACTCTGGACCGCCGTCCGGATCTGCACTGTGGAGCGGCGTTCGGTCTGGTGGCCGGCCCGGTCTTCAAAACCGGTGTTGGGCGGTAGCCCCGTCCAGGGTGGGTTCGACTCCCATGCCGCTCCGTACGGCGGCCGGCCCGCACGGAGACCGCTTCGCCTCTCAGGCGGGGTACGTCGCGGAGGACCGAGGATCTTGTCCGGCGCTACAAGGCTGTCTCGAGGTCGTCTCACCCGTGTCGGCAGGGAAGACCTGATAGGTCCCGTTGTGCGCCACCGCATGGAGCGGATAGTCGAAAAGGGCCGAGAGCCTCTTCGAGGTCAACATCTCTTCCTTGCTGCCGTCGGCGAAGATCGCCCCTTCCTTGAGGAGCACCACCCGGCGGATGCCGGTGGGTATCTCGTGGATGTGATGGGTGACCAGGACCACGGTCCTCCCTCTTCGCATCAACTCGCCGAGAAGTCCCCGGTAGTGAAACGACGCCCTCAGATCGAGTCCTGAGGTCGGCTCGTCGAAGAGCAGGGCTCGAGGATCGTTGACCAGGGCTCGTCCGAGCAGCAATCTACGTTGTTCTCCGGTCGACAAACCGCCGAACGGCCGTTCCTTCATGGCGCCCACACCGAGCATGTCCATGATCTCTTCGGCTTTGCGGTGCTGAGCATCGGTGAAGACCTGATGCTGCCAGGTGTCCATGCTGGAGTAGAAGCCGGAGAGCACCACGTTGACGGCAAGTACAGGGGCCAGATACTCGTGCTGCAGGTCGTAGGAGACGATCCCCAAATGGGAGCGGAGCTCCCAGACGTTCCAGCGCTCCTTACCGAAGACCCTGATGTGACTGTCGGGAGAGAAGACCGGCCGCAGCTCACCGGCGATCAGCTTGAGCAACGTGGTCTTGCCCGCTCCGTTCGGACCGATGATCGCGGTGCTACAGCCCTCCTCGATTCTCAAAGTGAAGCCCTCGAAGACAGGGGAGGACCCGCGGAAGGCGCTGATATCGCATATGTCGAGGAGTGAGCTCATCCAGTCCTTCTTGATCCGGCCGACGGAATCGACCTGGGGGTCTTTGGTCACGGGCCTCACTGTACCAGGAGACCGGCACCAGGGCGCCTTCGCCAAGCTGCGGACGGGAAGCAAGACTTCGGGTCGTAAGAGCCTCCAAGCGGCAGGCGCCCCATGATATCGTCGTACGGGGGCGGTAGTCTGCTCGCGAAAGGAGCTCGGATGGCCGATACCGAGAAGGGGACCACCAAGGGCGATAAGACCATCGTCTACGACATCAGCTTCTGCGGCACGGCCGTCGGGGCGAACGCCTGCATGGTGGACGTGCAGGACGGCAAGATGTTGCGCATCCGTCCGGCCCGCTACTACGAGCGATACTCCAAAGAAGAAGTGCGGCCCTGGGTGATGCACGCGCGGGGCAAGACCTTCGAGCCTAGTGAGAAGGTCCTCGTGCCGCCGTACAGCCTGGCCTACAAGAAACGGGTGTATTCACCGGCCCGCATCCGTTATCCCATGAAGCGCGTGGACTGGGATCCGAACGGGGCGCCGGGCTCCACCGGGCCCGGCGGCCGAAATACTCAGAACCGGGGAGTGAGCAAGTACGAGCGCATCGGCTGGGACGAGGCGCTCGACATCATCACGAGTGAGATCCTCCGGGTCAAGGAGGAGTATGGGCCCACCGCTATCCTCAATCAGGCCGATCAGCACGGCGAGAACAAGGTGGTGCATGGGCCGCACGGGTGCGCCCGCAAACTGCTGCTCCTTCTGGGGGGATACACCCTGCAGGTGCGCCAGCCGGACAGTTGGGAGGGCTGGGTGTGGGGGGCCAAGCACGTATGGGGCTGCGAGCCGGTCGGCCAGCAGGTACCACAGACCAATCTTCTCTACGATATCTCCAAGAACGCCGAACTGCTCTTGTTCTGGGGTTGTGACCAGGAGACGACCACGTGGGGTTGGCAGGGCCAGCTCCCCAGCCGCTTGAGCTACTGGTGGACGGAGCTGGGTATAAGGCAGATCTACATCGCCCCGGACTGTAACTACGCGAACGCAGTACATGCCGACAAATGGATCCCCATCCTCCCCAATACCGACGCGGCCCTCTATCTGGCCATCTGCTATCAGTGGTTCAAGGAGGGCACCTACGACAAGGAGTACCTCGAGACCCATGCGTACGGGGTGGATAGGTTCGAGGCGTATGTGACGGGCGAAGAAGACGGTGTGCCCAAGACCCCCGAGTGGGCTTCGCCGATAACCGGGGTGCCGGCACGGATCATCAGGGCGCTGGCTTCCGACTGGGCGTCGCACCGTACGACGGTCGTCATAGGCAACGGAGGCCCGGGCATCCGCGGCCCCTACTCCCACGAGCCGGGACGGCTACAGGCCCTCTGCCTGGCCATGCAGGGACTGGGCAGACCGGGTTGCAACCAGGCCAAGATGATCGAGTGGGGGCTCTTCAACAGCGATGCTCAGATCTCCTATCCTGCTCCACAGGTGCTCACCAACGTGCGCGCCGGCATGACGGGCACCACGCCGGCCGTCACCAACCACCCTTCCTTCATCCCCAAGACTCTCATCCCCAAGGCCATACTCGAGGGGCATTGCGAGTGGTACGGCAACGAGGCCGAGCTGGCCAAACGAGAGAATCAGTTCGTGCACTACAAGTACCCCGCCGACGGCTGCTCCAAGATCCACATGATCTGGAGTGACGCACCGGCGTGGATCACGTGCTGGAACGGCGGCAACGAGTTCATACGAGCCGTGCGACATCCCGACATCGAGTTCTACATGGTGCAGCACCCGTGGATCGAGAACGACGCCCTCTTCGCCGACCTCATCCTACCGGTCAACACCAAGCTGGAGGAGGATGACATCGGCACCGACGCGTATAGCGGGCAGATGAACCTCATCTTCCCCGAACCGCGCGCCATTGAACCGCTGGGCGAATCGTTCAGCGACTACGAGATCGTGTGCAAGATCGCAGAACGCCTGGGTCTGCTGGAGGAATACACGGGTGGGAAGACGGCGGAGGATCTGATCAGGATCGGATATGAGACCTCCGGCGTAGCCCACATGGTGAGCTGGGAGCAATTGCAGGAGAGGGGCTACTACGTCATCCCGCCCAAGCCGGACTGGGAGAGCATCCCTGCCGGCCTTTTCGAGTTCTACGAAGACCCGGAGAAGCATCCTCTCTCCACTCCTACAGGCAGGCTGGAATTTCACTCCACCGGACTCGCAGAGCACTTCCCGGACGATGTGGAGCGACCGCCGATACCCAAATGGATCGCACAGGGCGAATCACACCAGGAGACCCTGGGCACAGAGAGGAGCAAGAAGTTCCCGCTCTTGGTCATGAGCAACCACCCTCGGTGGGGCGTGCACGCCCAGCACGATGACGTGACCTGGCTGCGGGAGATCGAGACCTGCAAGATCCGAGGCGCCGACGGCTACCAGTACCAACCTCTATGGATGAATCCCGAGGATGCGACCGCTCGGGGGATCCGGCATGGCGATGTGGTCTGCATCTACAACGAGCGAGGGATCGTGCTGGCCGGCGCCTATGTGACCGAACGGGTCATGCCGGGGGTGGTGAGCATCGACCATGGGGCCAAGTACGACCCCATCGTGCCCGGAGAGATCGACAGAGGGGGAGTGATCAACTGCATCGTGCCGGGCAACCCGACGTCGAAGAACGCGGTGGGCATGGTGGTCTCAGGATTCTTGGCCGAGGTGGAGAAGGCCGACCTAGATGATCTGAAGGCCAAGTATCCCGAGGCCTTCGCTCGGGAGTGTCACCCGACGGCGGGACCCTGCCTAGCCGGCGTAGCGGATAGGAACGCCGCGTCGTCGGCGCCTGCTTCGCGGAGGAGCAGCTCAAGTGAGTAGGCCGAGTGGCCTTCGTCGATGTATTCGACGAGTCCCATCAGAGAGCTGACGTTCTCGGTCCAGAGGATGGTGTAGAACTGCCAGGTGAGCCGGCGGGCGTCCAGGTCTGGGCGGATGGTGCCTTCAGCCTGTCCGTCGCGCACGATCTTCAGCATCTTCTCGAAGGCCTTGGACTGGGTCTCAGCCACGGCATCCCGGAGACCTACCTGAGGACCCGCCGCGATGAACTCGATCCAAGGGGCGGTGAACCCACCCAGTTGTGTCTTCATGAGACGCGAGTGGTGTTGAGCGATGTGGGATAGACGCTCCGGGGCCGTCCTTCCCGCGGAGGAGTCGATCAATCTCGCCATCTCCTCGAAGATAGCGTCGAGAGCCGCCTTGAGCATCTCTTCGCGGCTCGCGAAGTGGACGTAGAGAGCGCCCTCCGAGACGCCCGATGCCGCCGCTATCTTCGATACCGTCGCACCCGGCACGCCGTGGGTCGCCACCACTTTGAGGACGGCTTCCACGATCTGAGCCCGTCGCTCCTCGGGCGGTAGCCTCCGATTACGCGCGGTGTGTGTCGCCACGTTCGTTCCCTTCGCTCTCTCAGGCGGTTGTTGACAGGGGCTCATCACTCTCAGTACAGTATATCTGTTGCTGAGCGAACGCTTGCTCACTTGTTGACACCGATAGGCGGGATGATATAGTGATGTAATGAGTGAGCGCTTACTCATTAAGTGCTCAGAACCTTTGACGGAGACGGCGAAGGGCGCAGTCGAGATCGTGTCTGAAAGGATGAGGCAGACGATGAACAAGGATGCCAACAGAACCGCGTCACAACCAGAGTACAGTGTCAAAGTCGAAGAGAACGTGTTCGTCACCGCTAGGGACGGCGTCAAGCTGGCCGTCGACATCTACCGCCCGGATGGTCCCGGGAAGTACCCTGCGCTGCTCGCTTTGTCTCCTTATGGGAAGAGCCTGCAGCCGTTCGACACTCCCCCACAACCGTTCGGGAAGTCGTGCTTCGAGGCTTCCATCGAGTCGGGCGACCCCTATTTCTACGCCAAGCGCGGATATGTCTACGTCATCGGCGACTTGAGGGGCACCGGTGACTCCGAGGGTGCCTACATGGGTCTCTTCTCCCATCATGAAGGCGAAGACGGCGCCGACATCGTCGAGTGGTTGGCGCAGCAGCCCTGGTGCGACGGCAACATCGGTATGGCCGGCATCTGCTACTTCTCCTCGATGCAACTCCACGTCGCGGCCGAGCAGCCGCCCCATCTCAAGTGCATCGCGCCTTGGGAGATCTTCGGTGATGATCTTTACAATCACGGTCAGTATGAGGGCGGTGTCTTCAACATCTTCCTGTACGGACTTTACACCGGGACCTACCCGGCCCGTTGTGGATACGCCATCAAGGACTGCAGGTCGTGGATGATCGAGAACACCCCGCCGGCGGAACTGAAGAAGCTCGTGGATAAGGCTCTCGCCGACCCGGATCTGAGACAGTATCCGTATCTGGCTCATCTGCTCAAGTACCCGGAGAAGAACCCCATCCTGTTCGACTTCATGCTCAATCCGCTCGACGGTCCGTACTACCGTGAGCGTTCTGTCTCTGAACGGTTGGACAAGATCAAGGTGCCGACCTACGTGGGCGGTCCCTTCTTCAGTTTCTTCTCGCAGCCGCAGATGAACGTCTTCAACCGCGTGAAGACTCCGAAGAAGATGTTCCTCTACACCGATATGGGTACCCGCCCCTGGAGGGCGCACCACGACGAGCTTCTTCGCTGGTACGACTACTGGCTGAAGGATATCGAGACCGGCATCATGGACGAGCCCGCTATCCGGTATAACACTACGGGCATGGAGCAGTTGAAGACGGCCGCGGAGTGGCCGCTCGAGACCACGCAGTGGACCGACTACTACTTCACCGGGCTGGGCGGACTTTCGCCGGAGCCTGAATACTACAACGACGAACCCGACGCCTTCGTCCAGCAGCCCCTGTTCGTCACCGAAGAACGGACGAGGGTCAGCTACGTGAGCCCGCCCCTGCCGCACGACACGCAGGTGACGGGGCCGCCGCGCGTCACCTTCTACGCGGCCATCGACCAGCCCGACACCAAGTGGCGGGTGGAGGTGCGCGAAGCGGACTCCGACGACATCTACCCGTTGGCTTCAGGATGGCTGAAGGCTTCGCTCAAGACTCGGCTGCCCGAGAAAGACACGCCTTGGGAGATCGCTCACGACTTCACGAAGTCGGTGCCCGTCAAGCCCGGCGAGATCTACGAGTATGAGGTGCAGCTACGGCCGATGTCTCACCTGTTCAAAGCCGGTAAGCAGATCAAGGTGGAGATCTCCAGCATCGATATCCCAACCGACATCGAGACCTACGACGTCATGTGGCATGTCTGTAACGCGGTGACGACCGTCCACAGGATATATCGCGATGGTTGCCACCAGTCCAAGGTGTCGCTACCGGTGATCCCCCTCGAGAAGTAGCCCCCCTCCCTTTCCGGGCCGGTGCGGACCACGCCCCTTCGGGCCGTGGTCCGCACCGGTTGCCCGTCTTACGAGGCGGTGCTGTATCGGTCTCGTCCGCCCTACTTCTCCACTTTGCTCATCGGGATACCCAGCGCCTCGGCCACACCCTCGCCATAGGCCGGGTCGGCCTTGTAACAGTTGCCGATGTGGCGCAGTTTGATGTCTTCCGTGGCGGGCCCGATGTCGCGCGCCGTGTTCTCAAATAGCAGCTGCTGCTTCTCCGGCCCGATGAGGCGGAAGAGCATGCCGGGCTGAGTGTAATAGTCGTCATCGTCCTTGCGTGCGTCCCACCGGTCGGCGGCGCCGTACAGGTCGAGCGGTGGCTCCGCGTATTCGGGCTGCTCCTGCCATTCGCCGTAGCTGTTCGGCTCGTAGTGAAGCGTGCTGCCGTAGTTGCCGTCTACCCGCATGAGCCCGTCGCGGCTGAAACCGTGCACCGGACAACGCGCCCGATTGACGGGGATGAGGTGATGGTTCACGCCCAAACGGTAGCGTTGCGCGTCACCGTANNGAGAAGAGGCGGCCCTGCAGCATCCGATCGGGTGAGAAGCTGATGCCGGGCACTACGCTGGCCGGGTTGAACGCGGCCTGTTCCACGTCGGCGAAGTAGTTCTCCGGGTTCTGGTTGAGCTCCATCATGCCGACCTCGATCAGCGGATAGTCGCCCTTGAGCCAGACTTTGGTCAGATCGAAGGGATGGAACTTGTAGCCCAGCGCGTCCTTTTCGGGCATCACTTGGATGCAGAGTTTCCACTTGGGATAGTCCTTGTTCTCGATAGCTTCGTAGAGATCGCGTTGATGGCTCTCCCGGTCTTCTCCCACGAGGGCCGCGGCCTCTTCGTCGCTGAGGTTCTTGATGCCTTGTTGACAGACCCAGTGGAACTTCACCCAGTTGCGCTCGTTGTCGGCGTTGATGAGGCTGAACGTGTGGCTGCCGAAGCCGTGCATGTGACGGTAACTTGCCGGGATGCCGCGGTCGCTCATCACAATGGTTACTTGGTGGAGGGCCTCCGGAAGGAGGCTCCAGAAATCCCAGTTATTCTGTTTGCTCCGCATGTTGGTGCGTGGATCACGCTTCACTGCGTGATTGAGGTCGGGGAACTTCAACGGATCGCGGAAGAAGAACACCGGAGTGTTGTTGCCAACGAGATCCCAGTTACCTTCGTCGGTGTACATCTTGACGGCGAAGCCGCGGATGTCACGCTCGGCGTCGGCGGCGCCGCGCTCCCCGGCTACCGTCGAGAACCTGGCGAATAGATCGGTCTTCTTGCCCACCTTAGAGAAGACCGCCGCTTTCGTGTACTTGGTGATGTCGTTGGTGACTGTGAACGTGCCGAATGCGCCCGAGCCCTTGGCGTGCATCCTGCGCTCAGGAATGACCTCGCGATCGAAGCTCGCCATCTTCTCGAGATACCAGACATCCTGCAGCAGCATGGGGCCGCGAGGTCCGGCTGTGATGACGTCCTGGTTGTTGGGGACCGGCGCGCCGAAGTTGGTGGTCAATTTCTTATTGTCGGCCACGGTGCCTCTCCTTTCGTGTGCATCTCCTGCATTTCTCATGTAGCTGAATCTTCACGGATTCAATCGTGTCCGAGGTGCGGGCCTCGTTAGGTATCTTGATGCCGTCGAATCCTTCACTGTAAACATCGTTGATCAGACCGCGGCGCGCGGACGAAGCGATGGTGTCGGCCGAGGTTGGCGTGGTAACGCGTCCGGATGGCGGCGGTCACGAAAGGAGAGGTGCGTTTTGAGGTGTACCGTGCTAGGCGAAAAGCGAAGGCGAAGACTGCTGCTTCCATTCATCGAGGACGGCCTCGTTAGGCAGAGGCAGCGGCTTCGCGCCGACTATCTCGCAGCAACGTTCGTAGATGCAGTCGATCTCGTGCTTACACTCACCCGCGGACACTTCGAAGGGGGCGTGGCAGTAGAGACAGCAGAGCGTGTGGAGGTCCCACCAGGGAGTCCTGGTGAGGCGTTCTATGACCGAGCGCATGCGTCGCCAGTCATAGCACAGGGTTTCAACTGCTGAAGAGAGCCTGTCTACCTCTCTCGGCACCGGTACTCCGTCTTCGAACACGCAAACTCCCCCAGGGTCTAGGGCGGACCGTGACTAGTACCTTCTATCGGCAGGGACTGCGCGAAGACTGAGGACATAAGACAAAGAATCGTGTTAATCGCGCCAAGAGGCCGGGGCGATAGACGGCAAGGTGGTCAGTAGCCGTGGTCCTTGTCCTCCGGCAGGTTCAGTCGTTTCTCGTGGTGGAGGGTGATAAGCGCATCCACCACCCGCGGATCGAACTGTCCGCCCCGTTCCCGTTCGATCTCCTGCAAGGCGGCCGACACAGACCACGCCTCCTTGTAGGGACGTTCATGGGTCAGCGCGTCAAAGGCGTCGGCTACGGCCACGATACGGGCGGTGAGGGGGATCTCGTCGGCCTGAAGGCCGCTGGGATAGCCGGTGCCGTCCCATCGCTCGTGATGGTAGAGGGCGATTTCCTCAGCCATCTGTACCAGCTCAGACGTGCCACCGCTCAGCAGTTTCGCTCCCAAGGCGGAGTGTTTTCGCATGGCCTCGCGTTCCGCGTCGTCAAACGCGCCCCTCTTGAGAAGCACGACGTCTGGGATGGCCACCTTCCCTAGGTCATGCAGTGGAGACGTCCGGCCGATCAGCGTCACCGTCTCTTGGGGCAGGCCGAGTTCCCGCGCCAGCTGACTGCACACATGCCCCACCCGATCGGTGTGCTGGCCTGTAGCGTCGTCACGGTATTCGGCGACACGGGCCAGACGATCGAGGATCTCGACGTGAGCCTGTTGGAGCTGCGCGGTGCGGCGTCTGACCAGTTCTTCCAAGACGCCCCGGACCTCATAGAGACGGAGACTCATATACCTGGTCTCGAGAAGAGAGTGCACATGGGCGATGAAGACGTCAAGGTCGATGGGCTTGGATAAGAAGTTGACGGCCCCTGCCTTAAGGGCGCGTAACCTCGTCTCGGCCTCCGGCAGTCCACTCACCATGAGGACGGGCAGGAATGTATCCTCGTTCAGGTGCTGGCTGAGATCGTTGAGGAAATCGTAGCCGCTCATGCCGGGCATGTTGATATCGAGGACGATCAAATCCGAGGTGTTGTTCCGTGTGTAGGCTAGGGCCGCAACCGGGTCGGTGAATCCGACGATGGACGTGTACCCGGCGTCTTCCAACGCGCGTGTAAGGAGCCGAACGATGCTTCCCTCGTCGTCGACTACAAGAACCCTCGCATCCGGGTGAACCGGCTCGGTCATATCATCGCCTCATGATCTGGTTGGCTGCCCTACATATTCGACATGTCGGCTTGATTCCGGCCGAGGCTGGGCTACATTTTCTTCACGAGGGTGTCCGGTCCAACCGGGAGCGATCTCCTCGGTGCGTATGTCCGCCGCTCTGCGCCACCACGCCGTAGACCGTCGCGAGCCCTGCTAGATCTTTCCCTCCTCTACTAGGCGGGCGAAATGGGCGAAGGTCCGGTCGTATGTGCGCTCGGCGTCTGCCGGGAACACACATGCAGGCAACTCTTTGCTTCTGAGGTGGTACGCGATGCAGTCACAACACACGCCTTTGCGTGAGCAGGGCTCGTAGGTGCAGTTGCAGCGAGTCAGATTGGTCTCCTTCTTGCAATCCATGTCTTGCTCCTGTGACGTCGGATACGCTTAGGGCTTGGACGGCACGGGCGCGGCGCCCTCTTGGGGCGCCGCGCCCGTGCGGGTCCTACTCGACCACAAGTGTGCCGGTTACATCGTGACGACGGGCTTCACCACGCGGCCATCGGAGGAGGCTGCAAATGCTTCGTTGATCTCCGCGAAGGGGAAGGTTCCGACGATTCGGTCTACAGGCAGACGTCCCTGCCTGTACCACTCGATGAGCTTAGGGATGAAGACCCGGGGCACTACGTTGCCGCCCATGATGAACTGGATGCGGTTACCCTTCGATAGCATGATATGCGGGCTACCGCCCAGCGTCTCTTTGTCGGCAGCAGCGCAAACCCCGAAGACACCACCGGGGAGAAGAGTCGGAGCGGCCACTTCCCACATGGCGCTCGCACCCGAGCTGTCGAAAGCGTAGCGTACCCCACCGCCGCTTATCTCCATCACGCGGGGTACGACCTCTTCGGTCTTGGCGCTCACGACGTGGCTCGCGCCCAGCTCCAGGGCCAATTCCAGGCGCTTGGGGTTACGCGCGACTGCGATAATCGGGTAGGCGCCGGCCATCTTGGCGGCCATCACCGCGGCTTGACCTACTCCGCCGGCTCCAAGGATCAGCACACCGTCGGCCGGTCCCACTCCAAGGGCGCTGATGATGCCGCCGGCGCCCGTCATGACGCCACAGGGAAGAGCTGCGAGGACTTCGGCGGGCAGATCGTTGTCCACCTTCACCAGGCAGTCCTGAGGGACGAGAGAGTAGGTGGCAAAGGAGGACTGCTGGAACCAAGCCCCCGATATCCATTCGCCGCCCAGCTTGATGGTCGGAAAGCCGTCGAGCCGTTTTCCGCCGAACAGGAGCCGGAAGGCATTGTCGCAAATGTAGCGATGGCCGGCAAGACAGGTGGGACATACCCCGCAGGCAGGCCAAGAAAGGATGACCCTGTCCCCCGGCCTCACGTAGTCAACGGCAGAGCCGACTTCTTCGACGACGCCGACGCCCTCGTGGCCGACAACGGCCGGCATGGGTACCATCACCTGCATGTTGGCGTCGGTGTGGCATACTCCGGTAGCCTCGAGACGGACGTATACCTCATCCGGACGCAGATCATCCAGCTCAACAGTCTCCAGGGTGTACGGGCCACCGACCTCGCGCACCACCGCAGCAGTTGCTTGCTTTGCCATTACTGACTCCTTTCCGAGATTGCCCTCCAGACGAACGGACGGCTTCCGCGTGGCTCTGATCAGACGCCGAACGCCGCTTCGCAAAGGCCCGAACAAGACCGGGTCTGCGCGACCAGTATAGCCGAGCGAGGCCGGTCGACGGCATCGACTCGACCCCCTAGACAGTGGGTGGAGAAAACTCGACGCGCGTCTCTCCGCCCCCCGCCATTTCCACGCTTCAT
>LSQX01292972.1_pt1 | contig 22802 bp, 23 predicted proteins | sample 654561 | NCBI WGS metagenome assembly LSQX01 (sample SAMN04489861, study PRJNA283612) | anaerobic digester metagenome | isolation source: 4 biogas reactors fed with cattle manure at either 37C or 55C with and... | place: Denmark: Kongens Lyngby | collected 2014
ACCCGACGAAAGCGGCCCCCGCTCACCCCGCGGGGGCCGCTTCGCATAATGTGCGTCAATTCGGGAGGTGGAAATGGATGTAGCGGGGAATGAGATCACTAATGAGCAAAGATTCGACGTAATCGAGGTGGTTCGATGCAGAAGAGAGGCTTTACCCTGATCGAGTTGTTGGTGGTTATCGCGATCATCGCCATTCTGGCGGCGATCCTCTTTCCCGTCTTCGCTCGCGCTCGCGAGAAAGCGCGCCAGTCGAGTTGTCTCTCGAATGTGAAGCAGATCATGCTCGGCTGCCTGATGTACGTCCAGGACTACGATGAGACCCTGCCGCTGGGGACGCACTACTCCTACGAAGATGGCGCCGATCCCGGCCCCTGGTTCGGCCTGATCATGCCGTACATGAACAACGCGCAGATCCTCGTCTGCCCCTCGCACAAGCACAACGAGAGCGCATGGACTGGCAGATGGGCGGCGTGGGCGAGTCAGACCAACAGCTACGGTGCAAACATGGACCTTCGGGGTCGGCTGATGGCGACCCTCAAGCAACCGGCTGAATGGGTCTGGCTCACGGAGCAGAACGAGTACTGGCAGTACTGGTATCCGAGCAGCCCGTGCGAGGTCAATGAAACCTCCAGCTATCGCCCATGGGGCAGCAAATCCAAGTTCGAGCACAACGATCAGATGAATGTCGGCTTCCTCGATGGCCACGCGAAGAGCTTCTCCAAGGGCGGGCTTATCGGCGCCTGGCAGAATGACGACATCCAGTTCGACTACGACTACTGCGACGCGGCGGCCCGCATGTAGAGGAACAGGCTCTAAGACGAAAGCGGCCCCTGCCAATCCGGCGGGGGCCGCTTGTTGACGTGTGGCCTGCAATAAATTCTCTCACACCTCGCTGCCAAGCTGCGAGAGATCGCTCAGACGCTGCAGCCGCCGCAGGCGGGCGTAATCCGCCCACCACGCCGGTCGCTGGAAGTGCGGGTGGATCGCGTGGCGCAGCGGGCCGATTCCCCAGCAGTGCCGCTGCATCCACTCAAGCTCGTCCACGAAGCCATCGGCCGCGCTCAGTCTCGTCTCGGTCCAGTCATCTCCGGCCTCTATCTCCGCCAGTCGCTCAAACAGCCGCAGCTTGCACTCCCACTGCGCAAGCCGCCAGTCTAGCGACGGCACCAGCCGATCGCCGGTAGTCAGCGCCGCCGCCGGAAGCTGTTGCACAAGTCGCTCAAACTCCGCCCGCGCGGCGGGAAGATCCACTTCCCACGGCTCGCTCCACTGGGTCAGCCACTGCGCCCACGCCGCTGCGTCATCCCCGGCCCCGAAATGCCTCCGCGCGTAATCCTCCAGCACCTTTACTGCGCCCTGTGCCCGGCCGGAGGTGAGTGAGGCCCAGATGTCGCGATTGACATCATCGAACGCGCCCTCGTCATAAGTCACGTAGCCCGTGCAGCCGAGTTCGGAGAGATCGCGCTCGGTTGCCTCCAGTCGCTCAGGCGCCACCACCGGGCCGAAGATCCCGTAGACATCCTTCGGTGTAGTCGGGACGCTGTTGTAGCCGATATGCACGAATGCATGCGGCTCACATCCCTCCGGCAGTCGCGGCGAGCCGAGGGGTCGGGTGTTGCCGTACTGAATGTGCAGCGCGCAGGACTTGAAGACGCCCGGCGCATGCTCATCCGCCCAGTCGGCAAGAAACTCGTGCTCCTCCTCCGTCACCCACCAACCTATCAGCCGCGGCGTGCAGTCGGGGAAGAACTCGCGCGCCACCTCAAGCTCATCGAGGAAGAGCTTCGCCATCGTCACGATCCACGGCGAGCACTTCTCGCAGGAGCAGCCGCCGTAGTCGTAGGCAAAGCCGTGGATGTTGCCGAGTTCCACGCCCGCTGCGGCCATTAGTTCGAAAAGCTCGCGTGCGTTACGCAGGATGATCTCCCGCGCCTCGGGGATGTTCGGGCAGAGCAGTTGGCCGAACATGCGGCGATCATTGGAGGTGTCCGCCAGCAGGTCCGGGCGGAGCTGGTTCAGGTAGACGTGGTTGCTGGTGAGCATCAGGTTCGTGTCCAGCCCCTCCTCCTGGGCGATGCGGAAGTTGCGCAGCTTGCGCTCCCAGAGTTCCTGCGGCAGGAGGTGCTCGTTGCGGGGATTATCGAGCGGGTTCTTCAGGTCGGCGGAGTCGAACCAGTCGCCGTAGACCGTGTAGCCGGATCGCTGCGCTTCCCGGCACATATCGCGTATCTCGGCCGCGGACATGACTTCATGTGTGTTGCCAAAGTGCGCGGGGCAGTAGAGTTCACGGTAGCTGAATGCGGTCATGCTGGATGCCTCCGGATGGCGCGCCTGATACCTGCTGCCGACGCAGACGGTCATTGTCTCTTACTTCCGCAGAATCCTCCCGGATGCGGGCAGGAACTCGCCGTAGACCGCCGAATGTCTGGCGAAACGGAGTCGGGACGTCGTGGGCGCTCCGCCAGGGAGTGGTGAGGATGATGCGTTCAGCCTTCGTCGCCGGCGTTCTTCTGGTGCTTGCTGTCGTATGGTCGCCTGTGGCCGTCCTCGCAGATGACGACGTCTTGATCCGGGGCATCCCGCTCAGCACGCTGATCGAGCACCTCCAGGGTGAAGACCCGGTGCTCGGGCGCGCCGCACTGGCCGTCCTCGGCGCTGCTGCCGGTCCGGAGGCTGCTGCTGCCGTTCCAGCATTGCTCGATCTTCTCGATGCAGATGAGGCCGTTGACCGCGGGATGGCCATCGGCGCTCTCGGGCGCATTGGGCCGGCGGCGAACTCCGCGGCCGGCAGGCTTGAGGAGATCGCCGAGAGGGATCCCGATCCGGTAGTGCGGGCTCGCGCGCAGATGGCGCTGATCAGGACCGGTCCGCCGGGAGCGCCAGCGGCGGAGCGGCCCCGCACTGAAGGTGGCCTGCCTGAGGGCGACTGGACTCTCGAAACAGTTCCCGAGCCGATTATCCCCGCTGCCGATCCCGGAGTCACCGCTTACCTGCAGCCTCTGCGCGATCATCGAGCAAAACTCTCAGCCATCGATCTGCGCATCGGCGCGCTTCAGGCGACACAGCCGGAGGATAATGCACAGGCGCGCCAGTGGGCGCAGGATATGCAGGCGGCGGGCAATGACCTGGTCGCCGAGGGGCGGGCGTTCAAGGCTACACTGAACGCGTTTGTGAACTCCCGTACGCGACGTGGTCTGACGGAGGAGCTTGATCTGATCCGTGAGTGCTTTGAGCTGACCGACCGCTCAGGAAGCGCCATCGGCGCGCGCATCAACTTCGATCTGCGGGCCTATGCAGCCGCGCGCAATCTGCAGCAGGAGGCGACGGCCGCGAGGAACGAGCTGGTGGCCCTGCTCGCGCAGAAGGTGGATGAGCGGGTAGAGGCGGAGGGCCTCATCGTGCTGCTGGCTACGGAGGGCATTGTGGCGGTGAGGAACGAGGCGGTCTCGCGTCTGCGTGCCGGCGCGGAGCAGGAGCTTGATCAGATAACGCAGCGGGAAATCGGGCTCGCCTTCCACGATGCAAGCTCATTCCGCAGCGCGGTGCGGGCCAAAGCACATGACCTGGTGCAGCGGAAGGTCGCGCAACTGCTGTTCAAGATCACGAGCAACGAGATCATCGTCGAATTGCTCGGAGCACCGATCGTGGCCTGGATCGAGGGAGAGCTGTGGCCGAGACTGAAGGAGGCGTTCCGCAACAAGGGTGACCTGGAGTTCCGCACCCAGCGCTCGGCCAACTCGCTTGAGGCCGCGAGGATGCGGCTCTGGGCGCTTCCGCCCGATGCCACGCTCGATCAGGTGCGGGCGGCCATGCGCAATGGCCAGGCCGCCCTCAACGCGACCCGCTACCTGGTGGGCGACCTCAACCGAGCCAATCGCGCCGATCTCTACGCCCGGCTTGAGGAGTCGGCGGAGCAACTCAAGCGCGCGTTCACTATCACGCAGCAGCGCTTCCTGCTGCACAAGCTCGAGGCGCTGGAGAAGGTTGCCCCGCAGGAGGATGTCTACCGTGCGCTGCTGGCGCTGATCGAAGCGATGGTGCGCGAGATCGAGATACCCGAGGCTACCACGCAGATCGCGGGGACGGATGAGGGCGGCGCGGCGGCTGAGGGCACGCCTAACCAGCCCGTGGAGCGATTTGAGTTCGGGCCACTCTACCTCGTGCACATCATTCTCACGCACACCATGTACGGGCCCCAGGAGAAGGACACGTGGATCCTGCACCCGAACACGCCTGACGCCGAGGGAACGCTGCTGACGGCCGACGGCTCCGGGGGCTACTTCATCAACAAATCCGATAAACACCAGGGACCTTTCACGTCCAACTACCAACTTGCGCCCGTGCTCGTCCAGCTTGGGATCCCGGGCATCTGGATCGGCCAGAAGTACATCAACGCAGACCCGGCGATCTGGGGGAACCGGTGAGCAGGTTCGAGTTCGCTGCCGCGGAGGAATGAGCCCGCCTTCATCGAATGTGTCGAAGATGAAACGCTGCAGATGGAGGAAGGGACGATGAAGCCGGTTCTCTTCTCAGTCAGCTATGCCGGACTGTGGGGGCAGGAGACTCTCGCTGTCGAGGAGTTCGTGCTTCACTCCGCCGAACTTGGCTACGCGGGCATCGAGTTGATGGGCAAGCGCCCGCACCTCTCGCCACTGGACTGGCCGGTGGAGCGATGCGCGCGGCTCGCCGAAGTCTGCGCGCAGTCATCCGTCGAGGTCTCCTGCGTGGCGGCATACACGAACTTCACCGGTGGCGCCGAGGCGGGCGAGGTCCCGTTCGGCGAGATGCAGGTGGGCTACGTCGAGCGTCTTGCGGAGATGGCGGAGGCACTGGGCTGCGGCCTTGTGCGGGTCTTCACCTCATACGAGCGGCCTGAGATGCCGGTCGCGGAGGCGTGGCGGCGGACGGTGGTGGGGCTGCAGGAGTGCTGCGACCGCGCGGGCGAGCATGGCGTCACCATCGGCGTTCAGAATCACCACGACGTCGCGGTACACTCAAATGCGCTGCTGGAGCTTCTGCGTGACGTGGGCCGTGACAACTGCGCGCTGATGTTCGACCCGTGGTCCCCGTGCCTGAGGGGCGAGAAGCCCTATGACACCGCGCGAGAGATGGCGCCGCACAGTGTATACTCGACCTTCGCCGACTACGTCGCGCTCCCGCGCTACCAGTATCAGCCTGAACTGGTGAACTACCGGCGACTGGACGTGGATTTCGCTCGCGCTGTGCCGATGGGGGAGGGGGACCTGGCGAGTGCCGAGTTCCTGCGCGGGCTGCTCGATGGCGGCTTCGACGGCCCCGTCGCCTATGAGATATGCTCGCCGGTGCGCGGAGGCGGAAGCCGCGAGAACCTCGATCGCTGCGCTCGCGGCTTCCTCCGATGGCTCGACGACAACGGCTTCGCCTGAGCGGTGCTACGCCTCCCCGAGCACTTCGCGCACGCGCCGCATCGTCTCATCATAGGCTTCATCGAGTCGCTGCTGATCGGCCTCGACATCGGACGCGTCTTCCTCGAGGTTGCACCTCAACTGCGCAACGCACGCGAGGACCTGCCTGGGGTTCGTCGAGCCGAGGCTCTTCTGCGCCCGGACGACCTCCACCGGGTCAACTATCCCCTCGACCTGCTCCGCCGAGATCGGCTGACCAAGCTCGGTTACGATCTCCGCCACGCGCTGGTGGTCGTCGAGCGTCAGCCCCTCGGCCACGAGTCTGCCGACGAGTGAGCCGACCAGTTCGTGGCAGTCGCGGAAGGGCATGTTGCGCTCGCGCACCAGCCAGTTCGCGAGTTCCGTCGCCGATGCGAACTCCGCGCCCGCAAGCTCCGCCATGCGCTCGAGCTTCAGCGTCATGGAGCGCCACATCGGCGCCATCACTCGCAGGGTCGCAATCACATGCTCGCAGGCCTGCCAGACCGGCGGCTTGTCGTTCTGGAAGTCGCGGTTGTAGCCGCTCGGAAGCGCCTTGAGCAGCGTGAGAAGCTCCATCAGCCGCCCATGAACGGCGGCTGTGCGCGCGCGGGCAAGCTCTCCGGCGCAAGGGTTCTTCTTTTGCGGCATGATCGAACTGCCGGTAGCGAAGGCGTCGTCCACCTCCAGCATCCCGAATGCGGGGGAGGAGAAGACCACTATCTCCTCTGCCATGCGCGAGAGGTTCGTCATCAGAGCGCTGAACGCCGCGAGCGACTCGATGGCGAAGTCACGCGACTGGACGGCGTCGAGCGCGTTGAAGATGACGCCGTCGAAGCCAAGCAACTCCGCGGTGAGTTCGCGGTCGGTCGGGAACGAGGTGCCCGCCAGCGCCGCAGCTCCCAGCGGGCACTGGTTCGTGCGCACGAAGGCATTCGCAAGCCGCTGCTCATCGCGTTCGAGGCCCGCGGCATGGGCGGCCAGCCAGAAGCCGACGGTGATCGGCTGGGCGTGCTGAGTGTGCGTGAAGCCGGGCATGGTGTCCTCAGAGTGACTGGCCGCAAGCTCAAGCAGCACCCCGCGCAGCACTATGACGGCCCGGCGTATCTGCAACAGGTAGCGACGCAGGCGCATCCGGAAGTCCGTGATGACCTGGTCATTGCGGGAGCGGGCGGTGTGCAGGCGGCCGCCGGCCTCAGGGCCCGCGCCCTCGCGCAGGTAGCTTTCGACGTTCATGTGCACGTCCTCGAGGTCACGCTTGAGCGTAAGCTCGCCCGCCTCGAACCTCTCCCGCGCGATCTCCAGCCAGCGCAGTATCTCCACGAGGTGCTCGCGGGAGATGATCCCGCAGTCGTGGAGCATCAGGGCGTGGCCCTGGCTGCCCCAGATGTCCTCGGCAATCATGTAGGAGTCCGCCTCTGTGGACTCGCTGAAGTCGAGCATCGCGCTGTCAACATCGGAGGCGAACCGTCCACCCCAGAGTTTCTCCGAACCAGAACCCGAGCCGCAACCCTGCGTCATCTGTAACACTCCCTGAAATGCTGAAGGGGCCGGTGGTGCCTCCCGCAGGGGCACCCCAACCGGCCCGTAATCCGATCCCCATCGGGAAGCCTCTCAGCGCTCCCCGGCCAGAGGTCGCCACATCCTATCCCGGAGTGGCGAACCACATTTCTTCCTTGAAGAACCAGTACTTCGTGTCATTGAGGTACTCTTCGGTGGTCGCCAGCAAGCTCAGGTGCCCGCGCTCCTGCTTGAGCAGGAACGCGTAGAGCTGCTTCTCGTTGGGATCCTCGGTCGCTTCAAGCTGCTCCTGGTAGAACGCGATCGCCTTGCGCTCCTTCTCCATCGCGGTGGCGTAGGCGCCGCTGAGCGTCGGGTCATGCGCCAGCGTGTCGTCCACGTCCTGCAGCGCGGTCTTGAAGATCAACTCGGCGTGCTCGATCATGTCCAGTTCTTCGGCCTCCAGCTCTGCCAGCGTTGGGCAGCTCTGTGTCGCCTCAGCCTTAGCATGAACGGCCTCGAGCAATCTCCTGTGTTCGACCTCCCACTCCGCGAGCGCCTCAAAGGTGCGGATGGCAAGCGGGTTCGAGGAAGTGCTCGCGGCCTGCTGATAGAACCGCTCCGATTCCGCCTCCATCTCGATGGCCACCACCATGACCTCACAAACATCCATCGTCCATCACCCTCCTCGACCGGATTCAGATCCTCAATCAACCTGTCGCGACCGCTCTACCCGGGACTTCACCCTCAGCCGCCACCGTGGCCTGCAATATACACAAACCCGACGGGGGCGGCAACTGCCCCGCCGCGGTTCCGCTCAATAACCTTCGCGGCGCCGCGGCCTTCTTCCTGTGCGCTTTCGAGACAGGCTCAGATTCGCTGCGGCCGGCCGCTGGAAAGCAGTCGCTGCACCTCCGACATGGTGGGAATGCCTGCGCGTCCGCCGAGCATCCGGCACTTCATCGCTGCAACCGCAGAGGAGAAACGCAGGTTCTCCGCGAGGTCATGGCCCATCGCGACACCGTAGGCGAAGGCGCCGTGGAAGACGTCCCCCGCGCCGGTGGTGTCAACGATCGGCTCCATGGGAATCGCTGGCTGGTGAATGACACCGTCCGCATCAAAGCCGACTGCGCCCTCGGGCCCGAGCGTTATCACGACTGCCTGCGGCCCGGCGGCCAGGAGCGCCTCTCCGGCGGCGACGACATCGCCCTCGCCGGTGTAGCTGAGCGCGAACTTGTGCGGGAGGACCGGATGGGAAGCCCTCGTGAGCAGGACATCGTCCTGATCCTGCCGCCGCTCGAGGTCGAGCACCACCGGAACGCCAGCCTCCTGAGCCCACCTTACGACCTGCGCGGCGGCGACGTTGTGATGGCCGTCAACAAGCAGGCAGCGACAGTCGAGGATTGCCTCTCGATCAAGTTCCTCCGGGGTAAACTTCCCCTTGGTCCCGTGGATGTAGAAGATCGTGCGTTTGCCTGTGGTCTCGTCAATCGCGCAGAAGGCCCACTGGGAGGTAGCTCCCGGGACCTGCATCAGCCAACGCGTGTCGACCCCCTCGGCTTCGAACGTTTCGCGGATATGCCTGCCGAACTCGTCCTCGCCGATACGGCTGACGATGGCGACTTTGCCGCCGAGGCGTGCGACAGCCACCGCTCCGGTGCCGGCCTGCCCGCCGCCCTGCATGGAGAGTTCTGCGATCGCGACTTTCTGATCAACGCCGGGATAGTGCGGGATGATGCCGAGGTAATCCCAGCAGCACCCGCCGAGGGCGATGACGGCGAAGGTGGGAACTTCACGTGTGTTGATAAGCATGGTGGTTGGGTGGGCTCAATATTTGTCGGGAAACAAGATGACTCGTGTCGGCAATCGGGAATGGGCAATCGGCAATCGGGAACGGCGACGGCGACGGCGACGGCGACGGCGACGACTGCAAACGGCTATGATTGCTTGGACTCAAGTGACCTGATGAGTGCATTCAGCATCTGCCGGATGCTGAGCGTGAGCTGCAACAACGTAGCCGTATCCACCGGATGCAGCAGCTCAAGGCTCTCAGCAAGTATTACCTGTGTCTCCAGTTCAGCGGCAGAGCCCCGCGCCACCTTAACGAAACGCGCGTAGTCAGCGCGGCTGCCACGTCCGTAACCCTCGGCCACATTCGACGGAATCGATACCGCTGCCCTGCGCATCTGGCTCGTAAGCCCGTATCGCTCCGCCGAGGGCATCTTCTCCGTGACGACGTACACATTCCGCGCGAGGGTCATGCCCTTCTGCCATACTTCAAGATCCTTGTAGTCGCAGATTTCGCGGCGCATCCGCGAACCCCCCGTAGGAACAGGTAACTTGAGTTCGTGCCGTTCCAGCCGTTCCAGCCGTTCCAGCCGTTCCCGGCCGTTGCCGGCCGTTGCCGTAGTCGTTCCCGATTGCCGATTGCCGATTGCCCATTCCCGATTGCCGGCTCTTCTCACTATTCGCCGAAAGGGTACCGCGCACCTCGCAGCGAACCTCACCTTCATATCAATCACCAGGGAGGCAACTACGTGAAAGAGGCTATACTGGGAGCGCTGGCGGGGCTGCCCCCGCTGCTGAAGGTGGCGATCGTCTCGGCGCTCCCGATCTTTGAGGTCCGCGGCGGAATCCCCGTAGGAATGGCGCAGGGGCTACCGCTCGCGGAGATCCTCCCGATCGCCATCATCGCAAACGTGCTCATCGTCATCCCGATCCTGCTCTGGTTCAACCGCATCGCCGACTGGCTCATCGCTCGGGGCATATTCACAGGCATCGTGCGCCGGCTGATCGCCCGCGCGCGAGCGAAGAAGCCGATGGTGGACAAGTACGGGGTCTACGCCCTCACGCTCTTTGTGGCGGTGCCGCTGCCGGTCACGGGCGCATACACCGGCGCGCTGGTCGCCGCCGTCTTCGAAATGAGCTTCTGGCGAGCGGTCATTTGCCTGACCATCGGGGTCGTGATAGCCAGCATCATTGTCACCGCGCTTTCCGTGGCCGGTTTCTACAGCTACAACGCGGTCGCAGGCTGATTCCGAGCCGGGTCAGGCGGTTGCCGCCTCAGGCGCGCGTATGTTATACTCCCGCGACGACGACAGCTAAGGGGTGACTGCGAATTGTCTGACGAACAGCGATCCGCGGACGGTGCGGCGAGAGCCTTCGACATCTTCGGTGGCGTCGTGGGGCTGATTGTTTTCCTCGTCGGTATCGCCATGATCATCATGGTTTTCACCTGGGTTCGCGAGGTCTTTGAGGGCGTTGACGCGCAGGTGCAGGAAGTCCGCACCGCCCAGGCGCAGGCGGCGGAAACCACTGTCGCGGTTCAGGAGAATGTGGGTGGCGACGAGGTAGTGGTCGCCACGCCCTATCAGGGGCCGACGGTAGTTGACGTGGGCGTGATCGTCGGCTTGAAGATGCTGGGCTTGCTGGTGCTGGGATGGCTCGGCGCGCTGGTAGCGGCCAAAGGCGCCCAGCTATCCGCCGCGCACCGAGGCAAGCGGGAGTAGGGGCATGTCCGCCGGCGCGGATCAGCGAAGGCTTGAGGCGACCGTTCGGGGGCGGGTGCAGGGCGTCGGCTTCCGCTACTTCGTCCAGCGCGAGGCGCGGAATCTGGGCCTCAGCGGCTGGGTGCGCAACCTTCGTTCAGGCGACGTCGAGCTGGTCGCTGAGGGTCCTGAGGAGGATCTCAAGCGCCTGCTGGGTACCATCCGCAAGGGCCCGCCGATGTCGTGGGTCGAGCGAGTGGACGAGCGCTGGCGGGAGCCCCGGGGCGAAAGCACGGATTTCGAGGTGACATACACCGTCTGACGTGGCGGTGCCGACGATTGCGGGGGGAGCAGCATGATCGATCAGGGCGCAAAAGTGCTGGTCGTGGACGATGAGCCGGCTATCAGAGAGCTCTGTGCAAAGGCACTCGGGCGCGCGGGGCACCAGGTGACCTCCCACGAGGATGGCGCGTCCGCGCTTGCGGCGATCGCGAGCGGGCACTTCGACGCGGCGATCTTCGACATCATGCTGCCCGGCACAGATGGCCTGACGCTGCTGCGCTCGATCAAGCAGCGCAGTCCCGAGGCTGTAGTGGTGCTCGTCACCGGCTTCGCGAGCCTCGAGACCGCGATGGAAGCCGTCAGGCTCGGCGCCTATGAGTACCTCCGCAAGCCGTTCTCAGCCGCGGACCTGGTGCGGATCGTCAACCGCGGGATCGAAGGCCAGCGGTTGCGCGGGCGGCATGACGCGCTGCTCACCGAACTGCGTGCCGCCAACGATCAACTGCTCCGCCAGCAGGAGCAGCTATCCGAGCGGGTGCGCAGCGCCAACGAGGACCTCTCTGCATTCGTGGATCTGGGCCGGGAACTGGGCGAGAGTGAGGATCTCACCGATACATTGCGCTCGATACTGCGCGCGGGGATACAGGTGACGCATGCGCGCGCAGCGGCCGTCTACGGGATCCGGCACGATCCGCCCCGACTGCAGGGGATTGTCACCGAAGGGTTGGCCGAGAGGGACGTGGTCGGCAGGGATGTTGCGCTTGACTGTGGACTGCTTGGCTCGGCTGCAGTGACCGGTGTGGCGCGCATTGAGAACGACGTCCTCTCCGGCGCAATCGCGGATGATGAGCATCTCGGTTTTCTCGGCGTGCAGTCGGTGCTTGCAGAGCCGCTGCAGTCCGACGGCGAGGTCGCGGGCGTAATCGCCTTCTACGACCAGTGCGATGGGGCATTCAGCGAGGAGAGCCTGAGCCTCGCGCAGGTGGTGTCGGCGCAGGCTGCACGGGTAGTGACGGCCCTGCAGCAGATCTCCAGGAAGCGACAATCGAGTGCATGGGACGATGGTTTCGTGGACCTCGCGGACCTGCTGTAGTGGGCGAGGCCGGAGGCGTGATGGCGGAAGACAAGTGGTGCAATGAGGCGTGGTGGCGGGACTTCTTCGAGAGCCTGGACAGCATCCCGCTCTCGTTCTTCCCCGGTGAGGAGGAGACGGCGGAACAGATCGAGGGCATCATCTCGCTGCTCGAACTCCAGCCCGGCGAGCATGTGGCGGACATCTGCTGCGGGATGGGCAGACACGCGATCCCGCTGGCGCAACGGGGAATGCAGATTATCGGCCTTGACGTATCGGCGATGATGCTGGACATCGCGCGCATAATGGGCAGAGATGTAGCGGGGCTATCGCTGGTGCGCGGAGATGCCTGCAGCCTGCCGCTGCGGTCTGGCTCGTTGGACGTGGCGCTGAACCTGTTCAACAGCTTCGGCTACTTCATTGATGAGGGACAGAACGTGGCGGTGCTGGAGGAGACCGTGCGCTGCCTGAGGCCCGGTGGGCGCTTTCTGCTGGAGACGCGCAATCGCTCCTATCAGATACTCTACGCGCCCTACCACCAGGAAGTGACGCGCGCCGACGGCAGCGTCGCGATCATCCGCTGCCGCTATGACGCGGAGGGGCATCGCATCAGCAGCGTGTGGACCGATCCCGATGATCCCGACCGGGTGCTGCACAGGGCGTCCATCCGGCTGTACGGGCTGGACGAACTCGAGGACCTTTTCGACCGGGTGGGGCTGGAGATAGAAGGCGTCTACTCGGAGTACGACGGCCGCCCGTTCGAGGGCTGGGAGCGCATGCTGATTATCCAGGCGCACAAACGCTGAGGGCCGATGTCCGAGCATTTCGCCGACCGCCTCATGGCGGCAATCAAAGAGAAGGACAGCCGCGTCTGCGTCGGGATCGACCCGGTCATAGAGCGGCTGCCTGAGGCGTTGGGCGGGATAGATGACCCTCTCGCTCGAGTGCGCGAGTTTTGCAGCCGCATCCTGAGCGCGGTCGCCGAGCATTGCGTGGTGGCAAAGCCCAACTCCGCGTTCTTTGAGGCGCTCGGGAGCGGCGGGATGGAGCTGCTGCACGAGGTCGTGGCGCAGGCGAAGCGTCTCGGGCTGATCGTGATCGTAGATGCCAAGCGCAATGACATCGGCTCCACGGCGGAGGCCTACGCCCGGGCGCTGTTCGAGGCACCTGACGCAGGCAGCGTTCCGGACGCGGTGACGGTGAACGCCTACCTCGGCTCGGACGGTGTGATGCCGTTCATCGAGACGGCTCGTGCGGCAGGCGGCGGTGTCTTCGTGCTGGTGAAGACGTCGAACCCGTCCTCAGCGGAGATACAGGACCTTGACGCGGGCGGCAAGCCGATTTACCGCCACTTGGCGGAGCTCGTGGACCGCTGGGGCGCGGATGGCGTGGGGGAGAGCGGCTGGTCATCGGTCGGCGCGGTGGTTGGAGCGACATGGCCCGAGCAGCTTCGCGAGTTGCGCGAAGTGATGCCGCGGACACCGTTCCTCGTCCCGGGCTACGGCGCACAGGGCGGCGGAGCAGAGGATGTGGCGCCGGCGTTCGACGAGGATGGCATGGGCGCGGTGGTGAACTCATCGCGCGGGATCATCTACGCGGGCGGTGACGTTGAGGACTTTGCCGCGGCGGCCGCCGATGCAGCGCGGGCGGCGAAGAACGACATAAACGAAACGTTGGGTGTTTGACGAGGGAGGCCGTGCATTGTCACTTGCGGGACGCGATCTGATCACGATGTCGGACCTCTCCACTGAGGAGATCCGCGCGCTGCTCGACACTGCCGGTCAGATGGCGGAGGCCATCGGCTTCGGCGATGCGGGCAAGCGGCATGCCTCCGAGCGCCTCGACCGCATCATGGCCACCTGCTTCTTCGAGCCAAGCACTCGCACTCGGCTCTCGTTCGAGAGCGCGATGCTGCGGCTCGGCGGGAGCGTGCTGGGCTTCTCCGAGCCCGGCGGCTCATCGGTCGCCAAGGGTGAGACGCTCGCGGATACCGCCCGCACCGTCAGCGGCTACGCCGACATCCTCGTGATCCGGCACCCGAAGATGGGCGCGGCGAAGGTCGCCGCGGATGCGGCTGAGATACCTGTTATCAACGCGGGCGATGGCGCCCACGCGCACCCCACGCAGACGCTCACCGACCTGTTCTGCCTGAAGCGCCGCTTCGATCGGCTGGATGGCCTCACCGTGGGCCTCTTCGGCGACCTCAAGTATGGGCGCACAGTTCACTCGCTGGGCGCGACGCTCGCGCGGTTGGGCTCGCAGGTAGTCTGCATCGCCCCGGAGCAGCTTGCGATGCCGAAGCGTTACCTCGACGAGATCGAGGAGATCTCGGGCGAGCGTCCGCAATGTGTTACGAGCGTTGACGGGGTGCTGGGCGAGCTTGACGTGCTCTACGCCACCCGCGTGCAGGTCGAGCGGTTCCCGGAGGAGGAGCGCGAGGGCGCACGGGCCATCGCGGCCGACTTCGTGGTGGATGCGGCGCTGATGGAGCGCGCCCCGGAGAACATGATCGTGATGCACCCGCTGCCGCGGGTTGAGGAGATCAACCCGGAGATTGACGACGATTCCCGGGCTGCATACTTCGAGCAGGCGCACGGGGGTGTGCCGGTGCGGATGGCGCTGGTGGCGCATCTGCTCGGATTGCTGGAGGACGAGCGCAACGCGTTCCGCGGCTTTGAGCGGCGCGGCGATGAGCGGCCGGAGGCGGTGGCCTCGCCCGGACGCGCCAGGCAGGAGGCCGAGGAGGGGCCTGACTCTGCCTCGGCTGAACGAAAGTGCCGCAACGACAGGTGCATCACGTGGGAGGAGCGTTTCCTCGCCGGCTTCTTCCAGACGATGCCCTGCGGCGAAGTCTGCTGCGCATACTGCGAGGAGCCGTTGGAGGAAGAAGACTGACGCGGTCCCCGACGCCATCGGCGCCGGGATCGACAGAGTGACAACAGGAGGAACGAAGATGCCCAACCAGCATCCTGACTTTCAGCCGAAAGTAGAAATCCCGCAGGTCAAGAAGGTTGCGCTGGCGTTCTCAGGCGGCCTCGACTCTACGCTGGCCATCACGCTGCTGAAGGAGTACTACGGCGCCGAGGAGGTTCTCGCCGTCACAGTCAACGTGGGTCTGACCGACCGCGAGATCGAGGACTGCCGCTCGAAGGCCGAACTGCTGGGTGTGCCGTGGGAACTGATGGAGGCGACCGACGAGTTCGCCGACGAGTGGATCGCCCGCGCGATTCGCGCCAATGCGAATTACGAGGGCTACCCGGTCGCGACGTCCATGACCCGGCAGCTCATCGCGCGCAACGTGGCGGAGTGGGCTGTCGCGCAGGGCTGTGACGCCATCTGCGAGGGCTCAACCGGCAAGGGCAACGATCAGTACCGCATGGCGAACGTCTTCGCGATCTTCGCCCCCGACCTCGAGGTCATCGTCCCCGTCCGCGAGTTCGACTTCACCCGCGAGCAGGAGAAGCAGCTCTGCGAGTACTACAACATCCCGTACAAGGCGGGCATCGGCGACGACCTGACGATGTGGTGCCGGTCGATCGGCTCCGGCGAGGTTGACAACCTGCAGATGCGCATCCCGGAGGACGAGTACGTGTGGTACCAGTTCCCCGAGAGCGCTCCCGACGAGCCGCAGGAGGTCACCATCGAGTTCGAGGGCGGCATCCCGGTCAAGTGCGATGACGTGACTGGCCTAGCGAACATCATTCAGTACCTCAATGATGTCGCGGGCAAGCACGCCATCGGCAAGATCGACATGTTCGAGGACGGGATGATCGGGCTCAAGTCGCGCGAGGTCTACGAGGCCCCCGCGGCTACCGTGATCCTGAAGGTCCATCGCGACCTTGAGCAGCTCTGTTTGACCAAGGAGCAGGTGCAGAACAAGCCGAACATCGAGCGCCTCTGGGCCTCCCAGGTCTACCACGGCGCCTGGTTCCACCCGTTCACGGAGGACTGCGCGGCATTCATCGAAAGCTCGCAGGCGGTAGTCACCGGCAAGTACACCCTGTCGCTTTACAAGGGCAACATTGACATCATCGGCCGCGAGTCAGACAGCGGCCTCTTCGACCCCGAGATCCGCTCGCTGGCGACCACCAGCTTCCAGCAGCCCGACTCGGGCCCGGCGACGAAGATCCACGCGCTGCAGTACAAGATACTTAGCAAGCGCGGCCTCCCGTTCCTCGAGGACTGAGAGGCAAGGGCGTAACGCAGACTCAGCGGCGGCCGCCACGTCTACCGTGGCGGCCGCTGTCGTAACTGCTGCACTTACGCTCTCAGTCGCCGGCTCTGCGCAGGAGCACGCTCCCGCCCTCGAAGCGCTGCACAAGCTCGAAGCCCGGAAGCTCCGCACGCCCTTCCATGATCGGCGTCCATGCGGACGTGCGCTCCTCGTTCGTCTCGCCACGATGCTTGAGATGCACCCAGTCTGCGGCGAGCAACTCCTCGTCCATGCGCAGGAACTCGGCGGGTGTGATCGGCAGCCCGACGGTATACATGTTCGTCGCCCACGAGAGCCACGCGTGGTGGGTGCTGGCGATCACATCATCCGGCTCGCCCTGCGCCAGCAGCACCGCGGCAAGCTCCCGCGTCTCCTCCATCGCGGCTCCGTGATAGCGCCCCACGGCGGCGTCCATCGCGACCGGTACCGCGAGCAGTGCCACGAGCAGCGCGAAGGGCAGAGTCGCCCGGCGCATCGAGGCGCCGTAGCGGCGCACAAGCTCGACCGCGAATGCCGCGCCGAAGGTGGCGGCGATGGGCCCGAACGGGTCGAGGTAGCGGTTCGCCGAAACGCCGCCGTGCCCGAGTGAGGCCAGCGGCACCATCAGCAGTTGCTGGGCGATCAGCAGGTAGACCAGCCACTGCACATCGACACGCTTACCGCCCGCGAGCACGATCACGAACTCCGCGACGAAGAGCGCGACGATCAGCGTGAGCCCGTCCATTGTGATGAACTGCGGCCACGTGGCCTCGGCGATGCGGGCATACTTGCTCGCCATCACCCCCGGGTGCGCGCGCACGAACTCCCCGATCGTCCAGTGCTCCAGCGCGAGCGAAGATGAGCGGCCGGGGTAGAGGCCCGTGTCGCGGCGGATGCTGATGTCCTCCTGAGCTGAATAGCCGAACTCCCCGGTCTGCGCCTCCATCTGCGCGCCCCACCACCAGACCGCCGCCGCCAGCGGAATGCAGAAGAGGACCACCCGGCCTGCCGCTGGCAGCCAGCCAGCGTCGCGCGCCATCCAGAGGATGTACAGCACGATCAGGACCGCCCACATCGTCATCGTCGAGCGGCCGAGGTAGCCGATCCCGGCCGCAAGACCTGCCGTGAGCGCCGCCGCGGGTGTGATCGGTCGCATCATCATCAGCACGATGACCGACAGGGCAAAGATCGTGCTGCTTTCGGTGAGGCCGCTGGAGCCGAGGTAGAGGCCGGCGGGGGAGAGGACGTACACCGCGGCTGCGAGGATTGCCGCAGGCCTGCCGGCGAGCCGGAAAGACACGAGGTAAAGCACCGGCACCGACAGGATGAAGAAGATGCCCGATGACAGCGCCACCGCCAGCGGTTCACCGGTCAGGGGCATCAGCAGGCCGATGAGGCCGACTGAGAGCGGCGCTCTCAGTGCGCTCGGCCACGGCGGAGCGGTGTCAACACCCTGTTCGCGCAGGAAGACGAGCATCGGCGGCTCGGCTACGCGGGTGGTGAAGCCCTCCCCGGCGGCGAGTTGCCTCGCCGCGCTGACCGCCTGCATCACGTCGTCGCGGGGGAAGAGGTGGAAGTCGGTGCGCGCGAGATAGCCCGCCCACAGCGCCGCCGCGAGCAGCGTTACCAGCAGTAGTTCCGCTGCCGATGGCCTAGGCGCCACTGCGGGCGTCTCGGTGGGCGGCCTGGCCTCAGTGGTCATTGCCGTCACGGAACTGCACCTCGCGCAGGCGCGAGCGCGTGTCCTGTATGAGCTTGCGGTTCGCCGCGATCAGGTCCGCCAGCAGGCCCAGCGCGAACGCCTGCGCCGCCAGCATCAGCAGCAGCGCGGCGACGATGACCGACTGCACGTGGCCGGTGCCCTCGCCGATCGCCATGAAGTAGGCGTAGCGTATACCGAGCAGAATGCCGATCGCCAGCAGTATCCCCGCTACGAGGTTGAACAGCGCCAGCGGTTCGTAGAGCGCGTAGATGCGTAGGATCGTGCCGACCGAGCGGCGGATGTACTCGGGAATGCTGCGGAAGAGCCGCGACTCGCGCGTCTTCGGGTTCGTCCCGATCGGCACCTCGGCGACCGCGAGACCGGTGCGACCGGCCTGAATGAGCGTCTCGTGCGTGTAGGTGAAGTTCGACACCACGGCGAGGCGGATCGCCGCATCGCGGGAGTAGGCGCGGAAGCCGCTGGTGGCGTCGGAGATGTGCGTGGACGAGACCTTGCGCACCACCCAGCTTCCGAGCCGCTGCAGGCGCTTCTTCATCCATGAGAATTCCTCGATCTGATCTATCGGCCGCGCGCCGACGACCATGTCCGCATCTCCGGCCACGATCGGCCGCACGAGGTCCGGGATCGAGCTTCCCGCGTACTGATTGTCGGCGTCAGTGTTGACAATCACATCGGCGCCCAGCCTAAGGGCCGCGTCAATGCCGGCGCTCCACGCAGCCGCAAGGCCGCGATTCTGCGCAAAGCTGATGACGTGATCGGCCCCCGCCGCGCGTGCCGCTTCCACGGTGGCGTCGCTCGACCCGTCGTCAATCACCAGCACCTCCACAGCGTCGATCCCCTCTATCTCGCGCGGGATGTCGGCAATGGTCTGCGGGATCGTTTCTTCCTCATTGAGGCAGGGGATCTGAACGATCAACTTCATCTGGCCCTCGACTCCGATGGCCGACCCGGATGACTTACGCGTGGCAGTTCGCCGCAGCGGCAGAGGCCTCCTTCTGCCCGCGGGAGGTTCATTGCGGCCGCGGCGGGAATAATGCCGCACACTCCGACGAGAAGGGAAGATCGCGCCATCACGCCTCCCGACGTAGATCTCAGCCTCAACAGCGTGCATCTGTCCGACAACCTGCCTCTGCTGAGGCGGCTGCCGGATGATTGCGTGCCGCTGATATACATTGACCCGCCCTTCAACACCGGCGGTCGGCAGGCCCGGACGCAGGTGCAGGTGGAGCGCGACGAAAACGGCGACCGCACCGGCTTCGGCGGCAATCGATACCGGACCCGCGAGGTCATCTCCCGGGCATGGGAGGACACCTTCGACGACTACCTCGGCTTCCTGGAGCCGAGGCTGCGCGAGGCCCACCGGGTGCTGAGCGCCGATGGCTCTCTCTACTTTCACATAGACTACCGCGAAGTACATTACTGCAAGGTTCTGCTTGACGCGATCTTCGGCCGCGAGTGCTTTCTCAACGAGATCATCTGGGCCTACGACTACGGCGGGCGGAGCAAGACCCGCTGGCCCGCCAAGCACGACAACATCCTGCTCTACGTGAAGAACCCGGGCAACTACGTCTTCAACCGCGATGAGGTGGATCGCATCCCGTACATGGCGCCGGGGCTGGTGAGCGCGGAGAAGGCAGCGCGCGGCAAGTTCCCGACCGACACCTGGTGGCACACGATCGTATCGCCTACCGGCAAGGAGAAGACGGGGTACCCGACGCAGAAACCGCTCGGCATCCTGCGGCGGATCGTCGCGGCGTCATCGCGGCCGGGCGACCTGGTGCTCGACTTCTTCGCCGGCTCGGGGACGACAGGAGCAGCGGCGCTTGAGCTTGGCCGCCACTTCTGCCTCGTTGACAGCAATCCGGAGGCGCTTGAGGTCATCCGCGAGCGGTTCGATGGTGAGGAAGTGCAGTTCGTGGAGTGGCCGGAGTAGCGCGAAGGCCGGACCTGTGTCGGCCCGGCCTTCGCCCGATTGACTGATCCGGCCCGCTACTTGACCGCCCAGACGCGGAAGTTGTCATACCAGCCGTCGGTGGTCAACATCTGCCGCAGGCCGATGTGGCCCGCGCCCCAGACGCCGCCGCGCGTTACGCCGTCATCCACCCAGTCGATCGAGATGCGGTCATTCACCGCGAACTGGATGTGCGCGCCGCGCTTTACCAGCGTGATGCGACTGGTCACACCCGCCTCCAGCGGGATCCAGTCGTAGCCCTCCGCCGCGCGGTAGAAGCCGTAGTTCTTGCGCAGCGCGGCATTGGGCTGACGGGTGGAGGTGTTGCGGAAGTAGCTGATGTGATAGCAGTTGATGTCGCCGGAGTGGTAGCCGGTGAAGGTGCCGTCGCGCGGAGCCAGCGCAGGATCGAAGATGCTCTCACCGTTGCGGCCCTTCGCGCTGAAGAACACGATGCACAGGCCCGCGACCTCGTTGGGCGTGAACTCCCACTCGGCGATGTAGTCCTTCGGCGTCTCGGTGCGATGCCACAGCACGATGTTGTTCGCGCCCTCAGTGCCCGGCTCAGGCTCCTGCATCCGCAGGCGCCCGCCCTCCTGCGTCAGGATCCCCGGCCCTTCAAGCACCCAGTTCTGCTCCCACGGCTCATCGAACGTGTCCTCGATCACCACTTCGCCCTTGAGGTGCTCGATGTCGAGTACGGTGTCGAAGAACACGCGTCCCTCATCATACATGCACTCACCGTCGCCGTAGTCACCGGCGGCGATGATCTCTTCGGCAGTCATAACGCGGTCGTAGAGGCGCAGGTCATCAACTGCTCCCATAGCGGCACCGACGCTCAGCGCCTCGCCCCACGGGGCATCCGAGTGGTCCAGTGCATTCCACTTGCCGAGGGTGTCGCTCTGCGGGATGCCGAAGAGCCAGAAGCAGAGGTCGTTGTCGGCTTTGTGCCAGGTGACGGCCATGTGATACCACTTGCCCGGGATCAGGCGGCCGTAGACCTCGCGCGCTCCGCCACGATGCCGCTGATCCCACGGATTGCCGGTCGCTATCTGCGTCTGATGGTGCTGGTGTACGATGTCAACATCTGGGCCGGGTGCTCCCTGGGTGGTCACAGGAGACCATCGGACGCGCTCGTCGTCAGGCCCAAGCAGCGGCACATCGGATCGGAACCAGAACATGAGCGTGCCGTCCTCGGGGTTAGCCGCAGTGAGTGGGATCATCGCTGCGGGTTCATTGGCGACGGTCGACTTGATCGCCTGTCCTTCGCGCCCCTCCACGAACTCACCGGCAACAAGCTGCCCCTCGCCTTCAGGCTCAAGGGCGCAGGTTCCGTCGAAAGTGGCGCGAAGAAGCAGCTTCGGCTGTTGCGCGTGGGCGACCACGCAAAGGGCCAGCACCAGTAGTATCAGCAGGCCTCGGAAACACATGGTTGAGTTACCTCCTCTGATCGTCTCCATACGTTCTATCATTCCTCGGACAACAGGCAGTTCCCTTCTTCGCGCAGGAGTAGCAGGCGGAGGTGGGGAAGGTCCCGCTGACACACATTCGGCCGATCGGAGGGCGAAGATGACCGACTGGTTCAGAAAAGCCACCGACGCACTCGGGGACCTCGCCGGGGCTGCAGGTCGCCAGGCGGAGATCATTCAGCTTCAGGCGAAACTCGGTTCTCTTGATGACGATCTGGACCGAGCGTATGTTGAGGCAGGCAAGCGCGCCGAGGAGCTTCTATTGATGCGGCAGATCTTTGATGAGGAGATCAAGGTGATTCTGGAGCGCGCGCGGGTGCTCAAGGAGCAGATGATGCAGGTGCGCGCCGAGATACAGGCGCTGGGGCAGGACAAAGAGCCCGGCGCCGATAGCGACGCCGGGCCCTCGTAGCACAGATAGACGCGTCCTACTCGAACGGAGCGATCTGCTCAAGCAGGCGTGAGAGGCAGACGGCCAGCTCCCAGCGCGGCATTTCGCCCTGGAAGTGGAAGTAGCCGTCGGGCTGCCGCACCATGATGTCCTGGCCGATCGCGAGCTCTGCGGGGGTCATGTCGTAGGGCAGCATTCCGTAGCTGCGCATGACCGCCACGCCCAGCTCCGCGAACTCGATCCGCTTGACCGGCGCATCGAAGTTCATCATGATCGGCAGCGGGCGGTCGTCGGCGAGGTAGGTCTTCGTCAGCCGCTCCCACGCCTCCATCCCCCAGTGGTCGCGGAAGCCGCGGCCGTAGGTGGCCTCCCACGGCTCATAGTCGTTGGGCAGCTCAAGGCCTCGCGCGCGGCAGACGTCCGCAAGGCGGTTGAACGCCACCCATAGCTCGGCCCGCTCGACGATGGCGTCGGGGCGGAAGGTATCGTCTCGGTAGCCCTCGATGATGCCGAGGCCGTAAACCTCTTCGAGGTCCTGCATGTACGGCGCCAGCGGCGGCACCGTCTGCGTGATGTAGTCCTGCGCCCAAGCGCCGGGGGCGGCGATGGCGATCAGTACTGCGAGCGCGGCTATTACTGCGAATTTATGCACGGTGATTCCTCCTCGTGCAGATGGCGCCCAGGCCGCGCCTCGACCGGCAGAAGCTACTATGCCACAGAGCGCGCCCCGTGTCAACGTTTGGGCACATTATCGTGCGCGTTTCCAGAGCAGGCGCTTTGCTCCGGGTGCTACGGCGCCGAGTTCCAGTAGTCCAACGTGTCCGCGCGTGCCGGCTTCGACTGGAACCACTTGACGTGCCCATCCACGAAGCCGCAGTTCGCCCCGTCGTTGTGTCGCTTTGCGCAGCGGACATTCGGGTCGATTGCGGTCCCCGTGTTACGTGCGTCATAGAGTAATGTTGTCTCCGAAGGCTGTCGGACCGCCGCGAGCGCAACAGGTGCCCCCTGCAAGATTATCGGTGACCTGCATATCTGATCGTTGATGCTGTAGCTGTAGACACCGGCGCCGACGGCTCGGAAGTCGAGACTCGCCGGGTTTGTGGAGTCGCTGGGGCAGAGGGCGATCTGTTCGTTCTTGGCGTAAGGCATCACGAGGTCCATTGCGGTCAGAAAGCCTGCCGGAGTCCTGGGCGACAGGCCCATCGGGAACCGCTCGTCGTAGTCCTGAACGTACATGAGAAAGGCGAGCGCGAACTGCTTGACGTTGGAGGTGCAGCTTGATTGCCGCGCCTTCTCACGCGCACGGGCGAAGACCGGGAACAGGATCGCCGC
>LSQX01002898.1_pt3 | contig 22786 bp, 20 predicted proteins | sample 654561 | NCBI WGS metagenome assembly LSQX01 (sample SAMN04489861, study PRJNA283612) | anaerobic digester metagenome | isolation source: 4 biogas reactors fed with cattle manure at either 37C or 55C with and... | place: Denmark: Kongens Lyngby | collected 2014
GCATTACGAATGCGTTGCTCTACCAGCTGAGCTAAAGTGGCAAAATCTGTTAACCGGGCACAAAATTAGGATTCTCTTTCATACAATCTCTCTTTTATACCGGAAATATGGAGGTATTTTTTACTTTTGCGCTAATTTTTAAAAAATAGTAATATGACACAGGTTACAAAAGGGATTATTTCGACGGAAAAAGGAGCAATGAAGATTGAATTTTATGATGCAGACACTCCGGGAACAGTTGCAAACTTTGTAAAACTCGCTAAAGACGGTTTCTATGACGGACTGACCTTCCACCGCGTAATTCCGGGTTTTGTAATTCAGGGCGGCTGCCCCGACGGCACAGGCGCCGGCGGTCCAGGCTATTCCATTCCCTGCGAAACTGACGGCGAAAACCAGTACCACGACCGCGGCGTTCTCTCCATGGCACATGCCGGAAAAGATACCGGAGGCTCCCAGTTTTTCATCTGCCACAACCGCGAAAATACCCAACATTTAGACGGACACCACACCTGTTTCGGAAAAGTAACCGAAGGACTCGAAGTAGTTGATGCCATCCGCGCCGGAGACATCATCGAAAAAATAGAAATTTTAGAGGGCTAAACTCCGCCTTCTCTCTCATAAAATCAAAAAACAACCCCATTCCGGATTTCAACAACTGATTTTGCTGAAAGCGCCGGATTCAACATTAAATTATCATCAGCAGACAGTCTAAATTCATTATTGCTGATCATTAACCATTTGCACAGGACGATGCTGATTTTTCCGGCTGTTTTTTTACATAAAAATTCAGCCGGAATAAAAAACAAAAAAAAACACTGAACAGTTGCATATATCAATCGGAAACTATTTATTTGCCGATGGTTTTGACTTTTAAACCAGTTAGTGATACAAAATTTTATTGAGTTTGAAATACGTTTGATTGAGCAAAAAATAATCAAAATTATTAAGTTATGACACCTAATAAACCACGGGTTATCAAGGATTACAATAAGTTAGACAAAGATTTACAGGAACAGATCAAGCTGGTCTATTCAGACGGATTTGCCGATAACCTGATCCACTTTTTCGACAAAAACGGAATTAAAGTTACTGCACTTCCTTTTGAAACCGAAGATAAATATTACATGCTTAGGATGACCGAAATGGAAGCCATTCAGATTGTTGACGAAGATGAGGATTACGATGAAGAAGGCTTCCTGAAAGATGATGTCAAGCAGGATTACGAAGATAAATACGCCGACCTGGACCACATCGCCGATCAGATTTCCGACATCGAAGATGAGATTGACGATGATTAAGCAACCGGCTTCAATCCTCTTTTAATCCACTTGTCCGTGCAGGTATGAATTCTTGTCGGACAGTTTATTCTCCTTTGTTACAGCATATTTGGAAAAATCCTGTTTGTATTTCGGGTCATTCATCCGCAGTTGCCTGCGTTTGTATGCCGGCACATTTTCCATCTCTTCCAGGTCTTCGTCCGTGGCGGAAGAAAAATCTATGTCTGCATTATCTGCCCGGCTCTTTCTCTCCTTAACGGTTTTGGGATAGAGCACTTCAAAATCCGGATCATCGCCGGCGATACCGCTGCTTTCCGAAAAGTCCAAAGTTTTCTGATTTGCCGGTTTTGCTTCATTTACATATTTCCGGCTAACGGTTCCTTTCTCCGTTTGTGCAGGAATTTCAACATTCAGACTGTGGGTCTCCTTTTTCAGGCTCCGTTCTTCGGTGATTCCCTCCAAAGAATTGTTACCAAATCCGGTTGCAATGAGCGTTACGGATATCTCCTCACCCAGGCTGTCATCTTTCCCGTTCCCCCAGATTACATCAGCTTCAAAGCCGGCTCTGTTCTGAAGATAATCGGTGATTTTGCCCACTTCATCCATCGTAACTTCAATATCTCCCGAAGTGATGTTGAGCAGAATATTTTTGGCTCCGCGAATATCATTGTTGTTCAGCAACGGTGAGTTCAGCGCTTTTTCAACAGCTTCTTCGGCGCGGTCATTCCCGCCTGCTACCCCTGTACCCATCAGCGCCAGACCGCTTTTGCGCATCACGGTTTCCACGTCTGCAAAATCCACGTTGATGTAGCCCGGAACGGTGATGATTTCTGCAATCCCCTTTGCGGCAATCGCCAGAATATTGTCGGCTTTTGCAAAAGCCTCGGAAATGCCGAAATCGCCGTACATTTCCCTGATTCTTTCGTTATTGATTACTAACAGCGCATCCACATGGCTTTTCAGCTCGTTGATTCCGTCAATAGCCTGTTTTATGCGGCGTTTCCCTTCGTTTCGGAACGGAATGGTAACAATCCCGACAGTGAGGTAACCCATCGCCTGACAGGTCTCTGCAATCACCGGCGCTCCGCCGGTTCCGGTGCCTCCCCCCATTCCGGCAGTTACAAACGCCATTTTTGTATTGTTGGCAAGCGCCTGTTTCACATCCTCAATATTCTCCTGAGCTGCCTCTTTTCCCACCTCCGGGCGGTTTCCTGCGCCGCGTCCTTCGGTTAAAACTGAACCTAACTGTACTTTTATCGGCACCGGACTTGCCTCTAACGCCTGAGAATCGGTGTTGCAAATTACGAAATCCACATCGCGGATTCCCAGTTTATACATGTGGTTTATTGCATTGCCGCCTCCGCCGCCCACACCAATCACTTTGATGGCAGCACCAGTGGTTTTGGGTAAATCAAATCGTGTTGTATGATCCATTTCTGTATTTTTCAGGTTAAACATATTTTTTCATAAGGGCTGGTCATCGTCATCAAACAGCCGCCCGAGATTAAAGTTTTTATAAAACCAGCTGTCGATACTCCCCTGGTTTACAGTTTCCTTTGGCTTTGTTTTAGCCTTTTTGTTTTTCACTTTGGGTTTTCTCTGGAAGGAGTCTTTTTCCCGGATTTTCTCTTTTTCTCTCACATCCGGCTGATCCTGAACCATGCCGATTTCAGGAAGTTTGTAGTAAACTTCTTTTTGCTCTCTTGCCACCGGTGCAACTTCTTCCTCTTTCTCCTCCTCTTCAGGAATAATAATCTCTTGCTCCTGTTCGGCAGCAAGATTGAATTTTTCAGGCTCCTGTTTCGGCTGCAATAACTGATTGGGATTGGTTTTGAATCCGGTAGCCAAAATTGTTACGCTCACTTTGTCGCCCAGCGATTCATCGTAACCGTTCCCCCAGATAATATCGGCTTCCTGCCCCGCTTTTTCCTGCAAAGTTTCAATGATTTCACCAATTTCGCCAATAGTTATCTCATCCTCACCCGAAACAATATTGAGCAAAATATTTTTTGTTCCGTAAATATCGTTGCTGTCTAACAGCGGCGACTCAAGCGCCTCGTTCACTGCCTTCATGGCGCGCCCTTCTCCGGATGCAAACCCGGTCCCCATGATGAAAACCTTGCTGTTGTGCATAACTGTGTAAACATCAGTAAAATCAATGTTTACATTCCCGTGCAGGGTGATAATTTCCGCCACGCCCTTTACAGCAGTTGCAACAATGTTGTCTGCCATTTTAAAAGCCTGACGCGCAGGCAGATCACCAAAAATATTGTGCAGCCTGTGGTTGCTCACCACTAACATACTGTCCACAAATTCACCTAATTTTTTAATTCCCTCCATTGCCTGCCCAAATCGTTTTTTCCCTTCGGCAGGCGAAGGAATGGTTACCACGGCAATGGTGAGAATATCCAGTTCGCGGGCAAGGCTGGCAATCACGGGCGCAGCACCTGTGCCTGTTCCGCCGCCCATGCCTGCGGCAATGAAAAGCATTTTGGTTGTGTCTTTCAACACATTTTTTATGTCTTCATAATTTTCAAGCGCCGCCTGCTCGCCCATTTCGGGCATATTCCCGGCGCCCCTGCCTTCGGTAAGGGTGACGCCCAGTTGAATTTTTACAGGTACCGGACTGTTCTCGATAGCCTGTGAGTCGGTATTGCAAATGATGAAATCAACCCCTGCAATCCCTTCTTCATACATGTGGCTGACTGCATTGCAGCCACCTCCGCCAACTCCAATCACCTTTATGATTGAAGATGACGCTTTTGGAAATTGAAAATTTACTAATTCGGCCATATCGAAAAATTTATTTAAATGCTACATCATCATCATCGTCAATATAATTGATTACACCCTGAACAATCTCCTTCAGCCAGGGCGAAAACTTACTTTCCCGTTTTTGCTTTTCTCTCTTTTTCGGAACGGGCTTCATTTTGTCCAATGCCAGCTTGAGCATCCCCAATGCAGTGATAAATTCACCCCTGCTCTCCTTCGGAAAACTGGTTTCGGTGCGCAAAACCGGATGACCTAAACGGGCGTCCATGCCCGTGCGGTATTTTATGAGAGAAATCAGATTTTGCAAGCCGGCAGTGCCACCGGAAATCACGATTCCTGAACCTAACTGGTTTACAACTCCCGATTTTTCAATCTGATAGTAAACGCTGTCAATAATTTCCTCAATTCGTGCCTGAATGATAAAAGCCAGGCTTTTGAACGAAATTTCCTTTGGTTCCCATCCGCTGTGTCCGGGAATGGTAACCACCTTGCTTCCGTCTGCAAAATCACCCAACGCCTGTCCGTACTGAACTTTCAGCTGTTCTGCCCATTTGGGAAGAATGGAGCACCCTTCACGAATGTCATTTGTTACCACATTTCCGCCAAATGGAATAACGGCGGCATGGGTCATAATTCCCTGATTGTAAACAGCAAGTTTGGTTGTTCCGGCGCCAATATCCAGCAGGATTGCCCCCATCTCTTTTTCATCTTCGGTCAGTGCGGCTTCGGCAGCTGCAAGCGGCGAAAGAATAACCTCGCCAAGCTCTGCGCCGGCATTTGCCAGCACCTTGCGGAAATTGGAAATGTGTATTCCCGGAACGGAAATCAGCTTAAATGTCGCCTCCATTTTTTGCCCGGTCATGCCAACGGGATTTAACTCGGCAAGCTCTCCGTCAACTGTAAAAGTTTGCGGAAGAATATGAATTGTGGTGAATTCCTGGTCGGTTTGCAGATTTTTCACCTCATCGTAAAGCGCATCCAAATCGGAGCGGATAACGACACCTTCGCCGGAAATATAGCGATAGCCCCTGTATTCCGTGATTTTCATCTGCTGCCCAGCAAAAGCGATGTCAACGGTTCTTATTTTGGCGTCAAGCTGTTCCCCGATTTCATGCAAAAGACGCTCAACCGCTTCTGACGCTTCGTCAATATTGATTATGATACCCCGCTTAATTCCGCGCGCAGGAACGGATGCTGAACCTAAAATTTCAATTTTCCCGTTCTCGTTTTTTTGTCCTGCAACTGCACAAAGTTTTGAAGTGCCTATGTCAATAACTACTGAAAAATTTGATTTGGAAGCCATATCTATCGTTTTTTTGCAACAATCTGATTCTTATATTTTAAACTGATTTTTTCATATTTTTCCCAGTTGTTCCGGGCTAATATCTGTTCATAAAAGGTTTTCATGTTTCGTAGTTTATCCTGAAAATTATCCAATGAACCCAACTCAATCTGGTGATTTCCCACTAACGGCGTCAGCAGCAAATCCCCCGACTGCTCCACATGTATCTGCGTAATCTGCGCTTTCCAGAATGGATTTTCTTCCAAAAACAGCACAAAAGGCAGCAGTTCTTCTTTGGCAAACTCTTCGGAAAAAAAGCCGGTGGCAACCATCACTTTTGCTGCATAGGAAGTGGAAACCGGAATTTTCTCACCTGTTTCATCCATGTAATAGCTTCCTCCGGACGACATTATCCGCAAAACGGGTTCACGATGTTTCACCCTTACGCCCAAAACTCCTTTGAATGAAGTGCTGTCGGAAGCAACCATTTTATACACTTCCGCATTGAGTATAGCCTGATGTTTTTCAATCTCCTTTTCGATAATTTCGGTATTTATCTGATCCATTCGCTTACCAATCAAATGATTGTCGGTCGCCATGATTATCCTCAGGACTTCGTCCTTGCTGATGCGGATAGACTCTCTTTCGCTGTATTCCACTTCGATGCTGCCACAGGTTATGTGTTTCACTTTTTTTGAAGTGAAAGCTAAAGTAATTGCCAGAAAAGCAACCAACAAAATATATCCTGCAAGTTTTAACGTCTTATACAGCATCAGATTTTGTTTTTAAAACTTCAATAACAGCATCGGCAATATTAGTGATATTGCCTGCTCCCATAGTAACCACCACGTCGGTTTCCGAGTTTTTGAGCCACTCATGCACATTTTCTTTCTCCATCAGATGCCTGTTCGGATTTTTCATTTTTCCCAGAATCGTTTCTGATGAAATTCCTTTAATCGGCTCTTCGCGTGCCGGGTAGAGCGGAACCAGAACAGCTTCATCCAACATATCTAAACTTTTGGCAAATTCATCGGCAAAATCACGCGTGCGCGAATAGAGATGCGGTTGAAAAATTCCGGTAATTTTTCGGTCGGGATACAACTCCTTCAACGATGAAATCACAGCTTTCAGCTCTGCCGGATGGTGCGCATAATCATCAATATATATCTGATTCTCACTTTTATAGCGAACATCAAAACGGCGGGAAACACCTAAATATTCATTCAGTCCGCTCTTTATTTCGTCTGCCGAAGCTCCTGCCCAAAAAGCCAATGCGACGGCAGCCACAGCATTTCCCACATTCACAATGCCCGGATAGTTCAGCCTGCACCCGGAGATAATTCCTTCGGGTGTTTTTAAATCGAAGCGGTAACTACCGCTCTCTTTATCCAAAAACAGATTTAAAGTCTGAAAATCAGCGGTATCTCTCAAAGAATAACTGTATATTTCTGCATTAATGTTTTTAGTATCAAGCTCTACTCCTTTTTTAATTATCAGTTTTCCTTCGGGCTTAATCCGTGCGATAAAATCACCAAATGATTTGGTGATTTCTTTCTTATCCCCAAAAATATCGAGATGGTCGGCATCAATTGAAGTGATCAGCGCCAGAGTGGGATTCAGCTGCAAAAAGGAGCGGTCATACTCATCTGCTTCGGCAACAATCCACGGTGAGTTTGCAGGGGGAAGCAACAGGTTATTCCCAAAGTTTTTGGAAATTCCGCCTAAAAATGCGCCGCATCCTTCAGGAGTTTTGCTCATAATTGTGGCTGTCATTGCGCTGACGGTTGTTTTTCCGTGCGTGCCTGCCACGGCAATGCAGTTTTTCTCATTGCAAATCAATCCCAGTGCGCGCGAGCGCTTAATCAGCCAGATCGGTTTTTCCCTGAACCAGCTGAGCTCCTTGTTGTCATCGGGAAGGGCGGGCGTGTAAACAGCCAGCGTTTCGGACGGATCCCAGTTTGTGGGAATATGACGAATGTCATCTTCAAAATGGATGGCAATACCTTCTGCCTGCATGGCGTCGGTGAGCGCAGTGCCTGTGCGGTCATAGCCGGCAACATTTCTGCCCGAATATTTGAAATAGCGGGCAAGCGCACTCATGCCAATCCCCCCGATTCCAAGGAAATAAACATTCTTTATATTTTGAAGATCACTCATTTTTTCAATAATTTTTCTGCTTCATCAACAATTTGCCGGGTGGCTTCCGGTTTTGCCAACTGCTTTATGTTTTTTGCCAACTGCCGGCATCTCTCTTCATCTTTTATCAGGCTGAAAATTTCAGGAAAAAGCTTGTCGTTTATAACCGAATCAGGAATGAGAAGCGCCGCATTGCGTTCAGACAAAGCTTTTGCATTTTTTGTCTGGTGGTCTTCAGCCACATTTGGCGAAGGTATCAGCACAACGGTTTTCCCCACAAGGCACAGCTCTGAGATTGTTCCGGCGCCGGCTCGGGAAACTACCACATCTGCAATGGAGTAAGCCAGATCCATTCGCGTAATAAACTCATGTATATACAGGTTATCCGGCTTTTTCCCCTGCACTTTTTCCAAAATTCCCTCATAATAGAGCGAACCGGTCTGCCAGATAATGTCTGCATCCGCACCGGCAATTTCTTCAAGATTTTCAAGCACTGCCTCATTAATTGATTTTGCACCAAGGCTTCCGCCCACGATAAGAACAGTTTTTCTGCTGTCGCTCAATCCGAAATAATCTAATGCTTCCTGCTTGTTGTCAATGCTTTCAAGTAAAATTTCCCTGACCGGATTTCCGGTCAGCACAATTTTTTCTGCCGGAAAATAGCGTTCCATATTTTCATAAGCCACACAAATGGTCTGCGCTTTTTTGCCCAACAGCTTGTTGGTTATTCCCGCATAGGAGTTCTGCTCCTGAATAAGTGTGGGAATTCTCTTTCTTGCAGCTGCCCGAAGCAGGGGACCGCTTGCGAAGCCCCCTACTCCAATGGCAATCTGCGGCTTGAATTGATTGATTATCTTTTTTGCCATCTTGTTGCTTTTCAGCAACCTGACAAAAAAGTTTAACATTTTGATGCCGGGCTTGCGGGGAAAACCTGTTACCGGCAGTCCGACAATCTCATAGCCGGCAACAGGCACCCGCTTCATCTCCATTCTGTTAAGCGCCCCAACAAACAATATTTCGGCATCGGGAAACCTTTTCCTGATTTCATCAGCAATGGAAAGGGCAGGGAAAATATGCCCTCCAGTTCCGCCTCCGCTTATTATGACTCGTTCAATTTTCATATTTTTTATTCATATCCATATCTTCGTCGGGCAGCGCCACCTGCACCGGTGGTTTTTGTATCTGCCGGTTAACCTGATTCTGGTAGCTGACACTCAGCACACAACCAAAAGCGACAGAAGTAAAAAGCAATGATGTTCCCCCAAGGCTTATCCATGGCAGCGGCTGACCGGTCACAGGAAGTGCACCGGTGGAAACGCCGATATTTATCATCGCCTGAAAAATCAGCACCAATGAAAGTCCGGTTACCAAGAATGCCGGAAAAGTGCGCGTGGCACGGCGCACAATAATTATCGCCCTGAAGAGGAAAACGAGATACAAAAACATGACAGCAATTCCGCCAATCAGTCCGTACTCCTCAACTATAATTGCAAAAATAAAATCGTTGTATGCAGCAGCCATGTAGTTGCTGACATCAGAACGCCCGGGACCCTTACCCAAAATTCCGCCTTCGTATATTGCTAATTTGGCATAATCTGCCTGCGTAATTCCCTTTTCGGCATTCGGGTCGCCGTTAATGAAGCGGTCAACCCTTGCCTTCACCGTGTGAACGCGGGTATATGACGAAGGAACCGAATCGGCAAGGAAATAGATGGAAGCGGCAATTCCGGCTCCCGCAACAACCGTAAGAAACAGATACCTGTAAGGTATTCTGCCGACATACATCATCAGGAAAATGGTGAGAAACAGCAGGGCAGCCGTTGAAAAATTGGAAATGAAAATTAATCCGCAAACCACTGCCGTATGTGCAATAATGATGAAATATGCTCTTTTCAGTTCACTTTTTGAGTTTTGCGTTTTTCCCAAAATTTTTGCGGTGAACATGATGAGAGAGATTTTTGCCAGTTCTGCCGGCTGAAAGGAGAGCAGCCCGATATCCAGCGTTCTCCCACTACCCGAAGCTCTTCCCGACAATTTGAGCGCAACCGAAAAAAGCAGCACCCCAATGCTGAGATAGACCAGAAAATTTGCCATAATAGCAAAAATTCTTACCGATAAAAAGTTCACCATCACTAACATCAGCGCAAGTCCCATCCCTAAGAAAAACAGCTGTCTAACCAGGAAATACATGGTATTTCCGGAAGCCTGACGATAGGCAAGCGCCCCCGTTGAGCTGTAAACAATGAGCAGCGAAATCAGCGACAACAGCAGCAGCACTACCCAGATTACCCGGTCGCCCTTGAATATTTTTAAATCTAATGCGTTCACTTATAAATTTCTTACCTGTTCTTTAAATTGTTTTCCCCTGTCTTCGTAGTCTTCAAACAGATCGAAGCTGGCGCAGGCAGGCGAAAGTAAAACCGTATCGCCGTTTCTGGCTAAATAATAGGAAGCCTTCACCGCTTCTTCCATGCCGGAGGCATCCACAATGTTTTTTATGATTTTGCCAAAGGCGTCATGCAGTTTTCTGTTGTCTTTTCCAAGACAAACAATCGCTTTAACCTTTTCCCGCACCAATGGCTTTATCATGGAGTAATCATTCCCCTTGTCAATGCCGCCGGCAATCCATACAATGGGCTTGCTGATTGTTTCCAGTGCATACCAGGTTGAATTCACATTGGTTGCCTTTGAGTCGTTAACAAACTCTATCCCATGCACTTTCAGGAATCTCTCCAGCCTGTGTTCCACTCCCTCAAAACCGGCAAGGCTCTCGCGAAGCTCATCATTTTTTATTTCGCAAACCATGCTTGCAATGCCCGCCGCCATGGAGTTATACACATTGTGTTTTCCCTGTAACGCTAAATCCAGAATAGACATATCGAACTGATTTTTTTTATAATTAATAATCATTTTTTCATTGAAAATACCTGCTCCCGGACTTGCCGCTTCGCCCATTGTGAAAGGAATTTGGACAGGTTTTATCTCTCTTTTCCGCAATTCGCTGCAGATGGCTTCATCATCGGCGCAATAGATGAAAAAGTCATTTTTTCGCTGGTTTTGAAGAATGCGGAATTTGGAATCGGTATATTCCTGCATGTTGTAATTGTACCGGTCGAGATGGTCGGGTGTGATGTTGAGCAAAACCGAAATATCCGCCCTGAAGTCAGACATTCCATCCAACTGAAAGCTGCTCAGCTCAATCACATAAACATCATGCTGCTCCTCAGCCACCTGCCATGCAAAACTTTTTCCCACATTTCCCGCCATGCCCGCATTGATTCCCGCTTTTTTCAGAATATGAAAAAGGAGCAGGGTTGTGGTAGTTTTGCCGTTACTTCCGGTGATGCATATTGTTTTTGCGGTGTTGTATCTGCCTGCAAATTCTATTTCTGAAATAACCGGAATTCCGGTATTTTTAAGTTTCTGAACAAGTGGCGCCGAATCGGGTATTCCCGGGCTTTTAACAACAAGTTCCGCATTTACTATTTTTTCTTCGGAATGTCTTCCCTCTTCAAACTCAATACGGTAGTCATTCAGGATTTTCTTATATTTTTCCTTGATTTTTCCAAAATCGGAAACAAAAATGGCATAGCGCTCCTTTTGCGCCAAAATTGCCGCACCCACTCCGCTTTCGCCTGCTCCCAATATGACTATCCTGTTTTTCATTGCTCTGTTACTACCTGACTTTCAGTGTTAGAACTACGGTCATCACTGCTAAAATTATTCCCACAATCCAGAATCGGGCAACGATTTTTGCTTCGTGAATTCCCTTTTTCTGAAAATGGTGATGTATCGGACTCATTAAAAAGACCCTTCTGCCTTCGCCATATTTTCTTTTGGTATATTTAAACCAGCCTACCTGAATGACAACCGAAAGATTTTCCACAAGGAAAATCCCGCACAGCAACGGAATCAGAATTTCCTTTCTGATGATTACCGAAAAAACCGCCAGAATTCCACCTAAAGCAAGGCTGCCGGTGTCTCCCATGAAAACCTGCGCCGGGAACGAATTGTACCACAAAAATCCGACTGTAGCGCCGATGAACGCTGCAATAAATACAGTCAGCTCGCCCACATTGGGGATATACATGATGTTCAGATAATCGGCGTAAATAACGTTTCCGCTCACATAAGCCAGTATTCCCAAAGTTGCACCGCTGATAGCCGATGTTCCCGTCGCCAGCCCGTCAATGCCGTCGGTGAGATTGGCTGCGTTGGACACTGCCGTGATGATGAAAATGATTGCCAGCGCATAAACCACCCATTTCAGCCACGAAGCCGCATCACCTGCCCATGCTACTAACCACGCATAATCAAATTCATTCTCTTTGATGAAAGGCAGTGTGGTTTTTGTCGATTTTACGTCTTGCGCCACTTTTTGGAGCTTTTGCTGCCCGGTTTGCGGGTCCACAACAATTTCATGCAAATCTGCTCCCGTTGCGCTTTGCACATTTTCATGCACCAGCACGTCATTGTTCAGAAACAGCGTTGCAGCCACAAACAATCCCAATGCAACCTGCCCGAAAATTTTAAACTTGCCTGCAAGGCCCTGCTTGTTTTTCTTAAAAACTTTAATGTAGTCATCCGCAAATCCGATTAGCCCCAAAAAGGCTGTCGTAATAAGCATCAGCAGAATATAAATATTGTCTAACCGGGCAAACAGCAGCGTTGGAATTATAATGGCAAACAGAATAATCAGCCCGCCCATTGTGGGCGTTCCCTTTTTCTGAGCCTGCCCTTCCAGACCTAAATCGCGCACCACTTCCCCGATTTGTCTTCTGTGCAAAATATTGATCATCTTTTTTCCGAATGCCGTGGTAATGAACAGAGACAGAATAATAGCCGCACCCGAACGGAACGAAATGTACTGAAACATCCCGATTCCGGGAATATCAGTGTGTGCCAGCCATTTATACAAATAATAAAACATAACAGGTTAATCGTTAATCTTCAATACCAAAACATTTTTTCACCTCTTCCACATCATCAAAATGATGTTTAACTCCATGTATTTCCTGATAGTTTTCGTGCCCTTTCCCGGCTATCAGGATAATATCTCCGGGCTGAGCCAGAAGTACGGCGGTTTTAATCGCCTCCCTCCGGTTTTCGATGGAGAGCGTTCTGCTTTTCATCTGCGGCTCAACACCCGCTTCCATATCGCGGATAATCTGTGCCGGGTCTTCGGTGCGCGGATTGTCGGAAGTGAGAATCACTTTGTTGCTGCCCAAAAGCGCCTCCTGTGCCATTTCCGGGCGTTTGGTTTTGTCGCGGTCGCCGCCGGCTCCCACCACCGTTATGATCTGTTCATTTTTACTGCGAATTCCGTCTATCGCCACAAGCACATTTTTCAGCGCATCGGGCGTGTGGGCATAATCAACAATCGCCAGTTTTCCATCGGCGCTGCGGATGGTTTCAAACCTGCCTTTCACCGGCTCCAGATTGCTGATTTGAGTCAGCACCTCCTCCGGGTCCTGCCCCAGATTTACTGCAACTGCATAAACTGCCAGCAGATTTGATGCGTTGAACTGCCCCACAAAGCGGGTCCAGACCTCCTGCCCTTCAAAGCTCAGCAACATGCCGTTAAAATGCGTTTCAAGAATTTTGCACCGAAAATCTGCCATGCTTCTCCCGGAATAGGTGATTTTTCGTGCTTTTGAATTTTGTACCATCACCATTCCGTTTTTGTCATCAACGTTGGTCAATGCAAAAGAATTTGCCGGCAGCCGGTCAAAAAAGGATTGCTTTACCCGGATATATTCTGCAAAAGTTTTGTGGTAATCCAGATGGTCGTGTGTGATGTTGGTGAAAACTCCCCCCGCAAACTTAACTCCTGCAATACGCTGCTGCTGAATGGAATGCGAGCTGACTTCCATAAAACAGTAGCTGCAACCGGCATCCGCCATCTCCTGCATTAACTGCTGAATTTTTACTGCATCGGGAGTTGTCTGCGAAGCAGTTTCTTCGCTGTCGTTAATCCGGTAGGAAATGGTAGAAATCAGTCCGGCTTTGTATCCCAACTCACGAAAAAGACGAAACAGCAGGGTTGCAATGCTTGTTTTTCCGTTGGTTCCCGTTACTCCGACCACTTTGATTTTCCGGGACGGAAAACCACGGAAAGCCGAAGCAAGAAGACCGGTAGCCTCAGCGGAATCAGATACTTTCACATAAGTTTTCCCGGCTTCCATTTCCGCCGGAAGCGTTTCGCAAACCACTGTATTGGCGCCGTTTGCAATGGCAGCGGAAATAAACTGATGCCCGTCACTTTTAAGCCCGCGCTGAGCAATGAATAAACTTCCCGGACGAACTTTCCGGGAATCAAATTCAACAGAAGTAACTTCCACGGTATCTGATCCGTGAAGTTCCAAATATTTTATGTTTTTCAATAACTCTTTTAACTTCATTTCAACTCAGCGTTAAATAGACGAATGAACCGCGTGAATAATTTGAACCCGGCGCAATGGACTGATCCTTCACTTTTCCGGTGCCTTTTATTTTTACCTGCAAGCCTGCATTTTCAAGTATAAAAACAGCATCGCTGGCGCCCATTCCTCTCACGTCCGGCACTTTCCCCGAAGGAAGTTCAACCGTATTTAAAAGCAATTTGCCGTCAGTTTCTTTTATGGATGCCATTCCCGAACCGGCTTTGCCGCCAATGTTACCGATTTTCAGCTCGTGTGCCACCCGTAAAATATTTTCGGTGCTGCCCATTTTTATTTGCGGCAGTTCCGGAATTTCCGGAGTTTCAGTTTCGTCAACGGGGTCATCAAAAAGATTGCTTGCCGCAAAAACACGCTCTGCAATTTCCTTGAAAACCGGACCGGCAACGGAGCCCCCGTAGAACACGCCGCCCCGCGGATTATTTATGGTAACTATTAGTGAATACCGCGGATTGTCTGACGGGAAATATCCCGCAAACGAAGCCAGATACATCCCTTTCACGTATCCTCCCGTGCCGGCAGAAATCTGTGCGGTACCCGTTTTTCCGGCAATCTTAAACCATGGGTTTTGCAGTGAGCGCCCGGTTCCAAATTCGCAAACACCCTCAAGCATCTTTTGCGCTTTGCCTATTGTTTCCCGCGTGGTAATCATCGGATTCAGCACTTCCGTTTTAAACTGACGGATCAAAACCCCGCTTTCCCTGATTTCGCGCACTAACCGCGGTTTCACCATGCAGCCGTTGTTGGCAACCGCATTATAGAAAGTCAGTATCTGAAGCGGCGTCATTTTCGATTCATATCCATAAGACATCCACGCCAGCGTTGTTCCCCACCAGTCGCTGTCGCCCGGGTATTTGAAATAGGGTTTACCCTCTCCCTTCAGCTCAATTCCCAAAGGTTTGTTAAGTCCGAAACCATAGATGCGATCCACAAATTTCTCCGGATTCTGCTCGTATGCTTTGGTAATAATTTTAGCAACTCCCACATTAGAAGATTTCTCAAAAATCTGCTTCACCGTCATCTCTCCGTGCCCGCCATAGCGATAATCGCTGTCATAAATCGTCCGGTTCCGGTATTTCCATACGCCGCTTCCGGTGTCATAAACAGTGCTTGTGTCGGTCAGTCCGTCTTCCATGGCAGCCATCAGCGAAATGAGCTTGAAGGTTGAGCCGGGTTCGTAGCTTCCCTGATTGCCCATGCCGTAGTTGTAGTTTTCAGTGTAGCCACCCTTTTCTCTGCCTAAGTTGGCAATTGCCTTTATCTCACCGGTTTTTACTTCCATCAGAATGGCAGTTCCCCAGTCGGCAGAATGCCTTTCAAGATTTTGAAGCAACGCACTTTCGGTAATATCCTGAAGTTTAACGTTTAAAGTGGTGATTACGTCCATTCCGTCCTGCGGCTCAATCTCAATCCGGCTAACCCACCTTCCCGAAAGATTTTCGCGATAGCTGATGCCCTCCTTCCCTTTGAGATACTGCTCGTAGGCGCCCTCAAGTCCGGTATAGCCGATGTTGCCGTGCACACCGCCATAAGCGCCTTTGTTCAGGTCGCCAATGGTGCGCAAAGCCAATGAGCCAAGCGGCGTTATTCTCAGGTTTTCCTGTTCGATAATCATCCCGCCACCGTATCGCCCGCGCCGCAGAATGGGAAATTTCTTCACTTTTTGCAGTTCGTGGTAGTCGATTTTTCGCGGAGTGAGCATAAAACCGCGGTTGTTATTTTTATAGGCTGTGTTGAGCCTTTGAGTGTACTCTTGCTTGGATGCATTTTTGAAAAATGCGGAAAGGTAGTGCGCCAGAGAATCGGACTCGTTGCTGAAAACCTTTTTTACCCCTTCGGCAGCCAGATCAATGCGAACAAAGTATCCGGGAACCGATGTTGCCAAAACACTCCCGTCATCGGCACAGATATTCCCCCGGTTGGGTTCAATCCTCACCGTGTTTTCCTTCAGATTTTTTGCAATTTGCTCCCAGCGGCTGTTCTCAATTTGCTGAACGGAAATCATTTTATAAATCACCCACAGGCTGAACAAAAACAGCACCAGATAGATGACGGCAATTCGGGTTACTATGGATTTCCTGATGTCCATGATTACTTATTCTTTTTGACAACAATTTTCCGTGGCGGACGAATGGGAGAAACTAACCCTAATTCGGATTTTTCAACTAACTCGCCAACTTCCGAAGGCCTGCTCACGTCCATAAGCCGGGCTGAAAGCGTAATCGATTCGGAGCGAAGCTCATCTAGCTGGTTCTGAACAGATTCAATTTGTCTGATGGTACGCTCAGACCAGTTGCGGTTGGTGATGAGCACCAGTGCAAAAATGACAATCAGCCCGATGAAGGGCAGTTGCCGGGTAAAGCGTTCGTCGGTGAGAATCGTGCCTCCCAAAAACGATTTCACATCGGGTCTTTTCTTATTTTTGTGTGTTTTCTCTTTCATCTCAAATCTTTTCTGCTATTCGTAATTTGGCGCTTCGTGCGCGTGTATTTTTTTCAATTTCCTCCTCTCCCGGAACGATTACCTTTCGGTTTATCAGCTGAAACGGGCTTTTTGCATTTCCGTAGAAATCCTTTTCAACCCTGCCTTCAAAGTTTCCGGATCGCATAAAGTTTTTGCACAGCCGGTCTTCCAGACTGTGGTAGGTGATTACTGCTAACCTTCCACCGGGTTTCAGCACTTCGAGGGATGCGGTCAAAAATTCGCGGAGCGCTTCCATTTCGTCATTCACCTCAATACGTAAAGCCTGAAATACCTGCGCCAGATATTTTGTTTCATATTTTGGAAATGCACATTTTGACGCTATCTCCCTCAACTGTCCCGTTGTTTCAACCGGCTGTTCCGTTCTTGCCCGGACAATTTCCGTAACCAGTCTGCGTGCATTTTTTATCTCGCCATACATTCTGAAAACAAATAACAGCTGCTCTTCGCTGTAGCGGTTAACAATCTGAGCTGCATCTATTTTGCTGTCCCTGTTCATCCGCATATCCAGCTTCTCGTCAAACCGAAAGGAAAACCCGCGGTCAGCCACATCAAAATCGTGTGATGAAACGCCCAGATCGGCAAAAATTGCATCCACTTGTCCGGCTTCGAAATATCTCAGGAAGTTTTTCAGATACCTGAAGTTGTGACGGATAAAAAAAAGCCGGTCATCTTTAACAATATTCCCGGCTACATTCCCATCCTGATCGAAAGCGAACAGTTTCCCGTTACCTAATTTTTCAAGAATCAGCCGGGAGTGGCCGCCTCCTCCGTAGGTGGCATCAACCACCTTCGCTCCCGGAAAAAGATTCAGTCCCTGAATGCTTTCTTCCGTCATCACCGGTATGTGATACGAAGTTGCCATTATTCCGCCGTTTTATTTTTTCTTTTCTCCCTAAACCGTTTTGCAAATGCCGCTTTATCCATGCGCTGCATTTCGTAAACCTCACTGTCCCAGATTCGGATGGAAAGCCCCATACCAATCAGGCGCACATTTTTTTTCAGCTTGCCATAGCCTAAATATTCTGCCGGGATATTAATCCGCCCGTTAGCTGCCATGCCAACCTTAATGAAGTTTTCATAAAAAAACTGCAGGAATCCGTCATCTTCTTCGTCGAACGGATCGAGTGTGCTTTTGAAGGCTGCTACCCGGTCTTTCCAGAAATGCTCCGGATAGACGTCGAGACAGTCCTTGAACAGATTCCGCTCAATAACAAGCGGTTCAAGAGCCATATCACCCATCTCTTTTTTCAGCGCCGCGGGGAGCACAATGCGCCCTTTGTCGTCGATGGTTGCGTTATATGTTCCTGTAAATTCTGTCATTTCTCAAATTCTGCAAAAAAATTAACCGTAAAAGTATAAATTAATTCCAAATTATTCCACTTCATTCCACTTTATTCCACCCACGCATATAACGATTTTGTTGAAAAGAATGTTGATGATTTGTTGAAAAGTTAATGAAACAATGTTGACTAAAGCATCAACCAGCTAATAATAAGCATATTAAGTATTTTTTATTATTTTTAAACAGCGGTTGATAACTCCATAAAAAATTCTGAATGTGTTTAAAAAGAATTAGTTAAAACCGATTCGGGATTTTAAAACCGATAAAACATCAGTTCAAAGTAGCCAAATGTTTAAAGTTGGTAGATAAAATGATTTTTTAACATTAAAAAGGTCTCCGATTGACGATTCATTTTATTTTTGTAAAACTATTTTGTCAAAATGTGTCACTGTGGAAGAAGTAGAGTCAGTTCCTTTTGAGCCTATCAACATTCGAAAAGTATTTGCATCGAAGAATCCTGCGCTTGCAAAGATGATTCCCGGATTTGTATATCGTTATATCGACCGGATTTTACACATCGATTTTTTCAATGATTTTATTGAGCGTAACTGGAATTTCAAGGGAACTTCTTTTGTAAACCGGGTTGTTGAAGAGTTCAACGTAAAACGTTTTTTGCACGGAACGGAAAATATTCCCGATTCGGGAAAATTCATTTTTGCCAGCAATCACCCTTTGGGTGGGTTTGATGGTCTTTTGCTGCTGAAAACCGTGGATGAAGAACTTGGAAATCCAAAGTTTTTAACCAACGATATTTTACTGAATATTCCCCAGCTCCGCGATGTTTTTGTTCCGGTGAACAAGCACGGCGGACACAGCAGAGATGCGGCAAAGCTGCTGGCTGAAGCATACGAGTCGGATGCACAAATTCTGATTTTCCCGGCGGGACTGGCATCCAGAAAAATAAAGGGGAAAATTGTGGACTTAGAGTGGAAAAAACATTTTATATCCAAGTCAATTCAGTATAACCGGGATGTAATTCCGGTTTTTGTGAAGGGTCAAAATACCAGTCGCTTTTACAGAATTGCCCGCTGGAGAAAGTTTTTCAGAATACCCTGGAATCTGGAGATGTTTTTTCTGCCCGACGAAACCTATCGCCACAGAAACACCGAAGTTCATATATTTTTCGGAAAACCTGTTTTTCATACCGTTTTTGACAAATCAAAGACACATGAACAATGGGCTGAGTGGGTTAAGAAACAAGTATATCTGTTACCAATTCAGTTAAATAAAGTGAAATAAAGAATTTATAAAGTTCAATTTATAACCTTTTTATTAGTTTTGCTCTCTGTTTTTATATAAAAAGCCATTATGATTTACGCACAGACCGCTGAGCATCAGCGAGTTGCGCAAACATGCAAGTTTGGACAATTTTAATTGTAAGAGGATTTAGATAATGAAAGAAATAGTAGCGCCACTCCCCAAAGAACAGATTATTGCTGAGCTTACGCCCGACAAGTTGCTCCGCACAACCAACAAGGGGGATAATGAGATTTATGTGGTGACATACGATAATTCTCCGGCTGTTATGCACGAAATCGGAAGATTGCGTGAAATAACATTCAGGAATGCAGGCGGCGGAACCAAAAAACAAACTGATATTGACAGCTACGATACAGCCGAATATCCTTACAAACAACTGATTGTGTGGGATCCGGCAGCAAAGGAAATTTTAGGCGGCTACCGCTATATGCTTTGCTCAGAGGTGCCTGCGAGCACCAGCGGTGAAATTCAGATGGCAACCGCCCGGCTGTTCAATCTTTCCGACAGGTTTGTGAACGAATATCTGCCAAACACGCTGGAACTTGGAAGGTCGTTTGTGCAACCCGCTTACCAGTCGAGCAAAGCGGGAGCCAAAGCGCTGTTTGCATTAGATAATCTTTGGGACGGATTAGGCGCTCTCACCGTGGAGCACCCCGAGCTTAAATATTTTTTCGGAAAAATAACTATGTATCAGCACTTCCACAACGGTGCGCGAAATCTTATTCAGTACTTTTTCAAAAAGTATTTCCGGGACAGGGACAATCTGGTTTATCCCAAGGAACCTATTGAATTTGACTACGATGATGATGAGATGAAAGCCATTTTCGCTGGAAGCGACTACAAGGAAAATTACCGGATTTTAGTGCAGACTGTCAGGCAGCTTGGGGAAAATGTTCCGCCGCTGATCAATGCATACATGAATCTTTCACCATCAATGAAAACTTTTGGAACGGCGCTGAATGAAAGCTTCGGCGGAGTGTTGGAGACCGGAATTATCGTTACGATCAAAGATATTTATCAGGTGAAATACGACCGCCACATTGAAACATATATTCAGAACAAAAACGGAAATTCGGAAAATTCCAATTCGTTTTAAGCACCATGTTTCAGCGGCGCCGCAAATTTTCTCACATCTTCGGCAGTAATTTCCTTATCGCATAAGATAATCAGACGCTCAATCACATTCCGGAATTCGCGGATATTTCCCGTCCAGTTGATTTTCTGCAATTCGGCAATGGCATCATCGGAGATTGTTTTCACTGGCATTCCGTACTCATTACAAACCAATGTCACAAAATGGGAAGCGAGCAGCGGAATGTCGTCCAGGCGTTCGTTAAGCGAAGGAACATGAATAAGGATAACGCTCAGCCGGTGGTATAAATCTTCGCGAAACCTGCCCTCTTCAATCTCTTTTGAGATGTTTTTATTGGTTGCGGCAACCACACGAACATCCACTTTAATCTGCTTGTCGCCACCAACCCGCGCAATCACGTTTTCCTGAAGTGCACGAAGAACTTTTGCCTGTGCCGACAGACTCATGTCGCCGATTTCGTCCAAGAAAAGAGTTCCACCGTTTGCCAACTCAAATTTTCCAATCCGCTGTTTGATGGCAGAAGTAAAAGAGCCTTTTTCGTGCCCAAACAGCTCACTCTCAATCAATTCAGAAGGAATTGCCGCACAGTTTACTTCCACAAAAGGACCCTTTGAGCGATTGCTCTGGTCGTGAATCCGGCGGGCAACCAGCTCTTTTCCGGTTCCGTTTGCGCCGGTTATCAAAACCCGTGCATCGGTGGGAGCCACACGGTCAGCCATATCAATTATTTTGACAATTGCCTGAGATTCGCCAATAATTTCAAATTTTTTACTGACCTTCTTTTTCAGAATTTTTGTTTCGCTCACTAATGTGGATTTGTCCATGGCGTTGCGTATTGTGATGAGCAGGCGGTTCAGGTCGAGCGGTTTTTCGATAAAATCATACGCGCCTTTTTTTATGGATTCAACCGCCGTGTCGATGTTTCCGTGTCCCGAAATCATCACCACCGGCGAATCGGCTGCAATTTCATTCAACTTTTCCAACACTTCAATGCCATCCATGCCGGGCATTTTTATATCGCAAAGAATAATATCATACTCTTTTTGCTTAACCATTTCCAGTCCTTTTATCCCGTCTTCGGCAAGGTCAACACTATATTTTTCATATTCCAGAATATCCTTCAGCGTATTGCGGATACTTCTCTCATCATCAATAACCAGAATTTTTGACATAATTTTTTTAAATATTTTAAACTTGCATGCTCCGATTACGGAACATGCAAATATATAAAAAGAAAAGGGCAGCTACTTCTCTACCCTTTATATTAATCCCAAACGAACAAGCTATAGAGTATGCATTACACTAAAAACAGTTCCGGATTTCCCGAAAAATTTTCCTTTAAAATGCGCTCAAAAATTACAGCACAGCGCAAAATGGATAAGCGCTGCCAATCCGGCTCCGGCAACGGGACCGAGTACCGGAATCCATGAATATTGCCAGTCTGTGTCATCCTTATCGGGAATGGGCAGCAGTGCATGCATAATGCGCGGACCAAGGTCGCGGGCTGGATTGATGGCATATCCGGTTGTTCCGCCAAGGCTCAACCCGATGGCAAACACTACCAGAGCCACAGGCAATGCACCCAAAGAGCCCAGACCAACTTTCTGACTGCCAAAACTTTCATAAGAAATTTGCGGAATGGTTATCAGCAGCACTGCCAGAACCAAAATAAATGTGCCGATCATTTCCGAGAAAAAGTTGTTTCTGAAATTTCTGATTTCCGGGAAAGTACAGAAACATGCCTTTTTGATATTCGGTGTTTTTGTAATTTTGAAATGATCTCTGAAAAAGATATAGACTACCGTGGCGCCTAACATGGCTCCAAGCATTTGTGCCACGATAAACGGCACAACTTTCACCCATTCAAACAATCCGCTGAACGCCAGTCCTAACGTAACTGCCGGATTGATGTGTGCGCCGCTGATATCGGCAGTGATAATGACTGCAACAAACACAGCCATTGCCCACCCGGTGGTTATCACTATCCAGCCGCCGCCAAAGCTTTTGGTTTTTTCAAGATTCACATTGGCAACCACGCCATTGCCAAGCACCATTAAAACGAATGTGCCTAAAAACTCACCCCAAAACTCTACCATAAAATTTCATTTTTTTGATTTGCTAATTGATTGTTTGCACTCTATATGTTGATAATTTCTATTCGCGAGTTTCATACCATACTTTACTTCGTTCTACAGCCTTTTTCCAGCGGATAATCACTTTTTTGAACTCTTCCCGGTCTTCCGCCGGTGAGAATTTGCGGTCAACCTGCCACTGCTTGCTGATTTCGTCTATGTTTTTCCAGAAACCGGTGGATAAACCTGCAAGATATGCTGCCCCCAGAGCTGTGGTTTCGGTAATTTTGGGGCGAACTACGTCGGTGTTGATACTGTCTGCCTGAATCTGCATCAGCAGGTTATTTACCGCCGCACCACCGTCAACCCGCAGTTCATTCACTTCAATTCCCGAATCGCCTGCCATGGTTTCAATCACTTCCATCGATTGCAAGGCAATTGCTTCAAGAGCTGCCCGCGCAAGGTGCGCTTTTCCCGATCCTCTGCTCAGTCCGATAATGGTTCCGGTGGCATACTGATCCCAGTGCGGCGCACCCAAACCAACAAATCCGGGAACAAAGGAAACACCGCCACTGTCATTCACCTGTGATGCCAGCGCTTCAATATCTGCCGATGATTTAATGATTCCCAG